>Ga0209343_10000142_pt1 | contig 90894 bp, 83 predicted proteins | sample RifCSPlowO2_02_FD_184026 | JGI IMG/M metagenome (GOLD analysis project Ga0209343, IMG submission 184026) | Groundwater microbial communities from Rifle, Colorado - Rifle CSP2_plank lowO2_0.2 (SPAdes) (version 2) | ecosystem: Environmental > Aquatic > Deep subsurface > Groundwater | place...
CTTGATAAGGGAATAACCATTACCTGCGTCCTGCGCCTAACCGGGGACCATTTCTCGCAGCAACGCGGCTCGCGATGAAACGGGAACAGACCCTAGGCCGCCACAGACCTAGCCCGGATAAAATCCGGGGCGAACCTGCAGGGCGAGTAACCTCCCGGATTGCATCCAGGCGACAAAAAGGCCGTTCACTCTTAAGTGAACGGCCTTTTTGTCGGGCGCTTGTTTGGCTCGCCGCCAGACTCAGGCGTTGCCGGCCGTCTGCATGCGCGCCAGCTCTTGGGCATACAAGGCGTCGAAGTTCACTGGCGCCAGCATCAGGGCCGGGAACGAGCCGCGGGTCACCAGGTTGTCCAGGGCTTCACGGGCATACGGGAAGAGGATGTTCGGGCAGAACGCGCCGAGGGTGTGGCTCATGGCGGCGGCGTCCAAACCGGAGATCAGGAAGATCCCGGCCTGCTGCACTTCGGCGATAAACGCGGTTTCACCGGCGGTTTTTACGGTCACCGAGACGGTCAGTGCCACTTCGTAAAAATCGCCTTCCAGCGGCTTCTGCCGGGTGTTCAGGTCCAGCTCGACGCTCGGCGCCCACTCCTGACGAAAAATCTCCGGGCTCTTGGGCGCTTCGAACGACAGGTCGCGAACATAAATGCGTTGCAGGGAAAATTGCGGGCCTTGTGCTTCTTCGGCGGCGCCGCTGGTTACTTGGTCAGTCATGACAGAGCCTTATGGTTGATACGCAGGTTGATTAGGGGTGTAGGGCATCAGCCCTTGAGCAGCGCGTCGAGCTTGCCGGCGCGCTCCAGGGCATGCAGGTCATCGCAGCCGCCCACATGGGTGCTGCCGATCCAGATTTGCGGCACCGAAGTCTGCCCGGCCTTGCGCGCCATCTCGGCCCGCAGAGCCGGCTGGCCATCGACCTTGATCTCGTGGAAGGTCACGCCCTTGCTGCTCAGCAATTGCTTGGCACGCCGGCAGTAAGGGCAAAGATCGCTGGCATAGATGACGACGTCGGCCATCTCACTTCACCAGTGGCAGGTTTTCGCCACGCCAGCTGGAGATCCCGCCCGCCAGCTTGGCGGCGCTGAAGCCGGCCTGCTGCAGCTCGCGGCAAACGCTGCCGGCGTGCTGGCCGAGGGCATCGACAACGATGATGGTCTTGGCCTTGTGCTTGTCCAGCTCGACCATCCGCTCGGCGAGCTTCTCGTAGGGGATGTTCAGCGCGTCGACGATATGCCCGGCGGTGAAGTCTTTGTGCGCACGCACGTCAACGATCACGCCCTGCTCGGCATTCACCAGCGCGGTCAGCTCGCGGCAACTGAGGCTCTTGCCGCCACGCTGCAGCTCGGAAAAGATCAGCAGGGCCAGGGCGACCGCGAAGGCCGCAGTCAATAGATAGTGGGTGGTGGCAAACTCAAGCAGATGGGCAAGCATCAAGAAATTCCAGAACGCTAAAATGGCGGCCAGTATACACAGCCCCCAAGGTCGGCCAAACCCCGCCGGACGGTGACTTGCACGACGTCAGGGATTAAAATCCCCGGCCACTTTTACCCACTCACTACATGGGTCGTACTTATGCCTGCCACGCCAAAACCCCTGGTGCTGATCATCCTGGATGGCTTCGGTCACAGCGACAATCCCGAGTACAACGCCATTTATGCGGCCAACACCCCGGTTTACGACCACCTGCTGGCCACCCAGCCGCACAGCCTGATCTCCGGCTCCGGCATGGACGTGGGCCTGCCGGACGGGCAGATGGGCAACTCCGAAGTCGGCCATATGAACCTCGGTGCCGGCCGCGTGGTGTATCAGGACTTCACCCGAGTGACCAAGGCGATCCGTGACGGCGAGTTCTTCAGCAATGCCGCCATCACCGCCGCCGTGGATCAGGCCGTCGGCGCCGGCAAGGCCGTGCATATCCTCGGCCTGCTCTCGGATGGCGGCGTCCACAGCCACCAGGACCATCTGGCGGCCATGGCCGAGCTGGCCGCCCAGCGCGGCGCCGAGAACATCTACCTGCATGCCTTCCTCGACGGCCGCGATACTCCACCGAGAAGCGCCCAAGGCTCGATCGAGCTGCTCGACGCCAGCTTCGCCAAGCTGGGCAAGGGCCGCATCGCCAGCCTCAGCGGGCGCTACTTCGCCATGGACCGCGACAATCGCTGGGAGCGTGTCGAGCAGGCCTACAACCTGATCGTCGAAGGCCAGGGGCAGTTCAATGCCGCCACGGCGCTGGAGGGCCTGCAAGCGGCCTATGCCCGCGAAGAAAGCGACGAGTTCGTCAAGGCCACCACCATCGGCAACCCGGTCAAGGTCGAAGATGGCGATGCCGTGATCTTCATGAACTTTCGCGCCGACCGTGCCCGCGAACTCAGCCGCGCCTTTGTCGAGGCCGATTTTGCCGAGTTCCCGCGCTCGCGCCAGCCGCAACTGGCCGGCTTCGTCACGCTTACCCAGTACGCGGCGAGCATCAAGACCCCCAGCGCCTTCGCCCCCGAGCCGCTGACCAACGTGCTCGGCGAATACCTGGCCAAGCAGGGCAAGACCCAGCTGCGCATCGCCGAAACCGAGAAATACGCCCACGTCACCTTCTTCTTCTCCGGCGGCCGCGAAGAGCCGTTTGCGGGCGAAGAGCGCATCCTGATCCCCTCGCCAAACGTCGCCACCTACGACCTGCAGCCAGAGATGAACGCACCGATCGTCACCGATCGCATCGTCGAAGCCATTGAGCAGCAGCGTTATGACGTGATCATCGTCAACTACGCCAACGGCGACATGGTCGGCCACACCGGGGTGTTCAGCGCCGCCGTGGCCGCCGTGGAATGCCTGGACACCTGCGTCGGGCGGATTGTCGCGGCACTGGACAAGGTTGGCGGCGAAGCCCTGATCACCGCCGACCACGGCAATGTCGAGCAGATGGAAGACGAATCCACCGGCCAGGCGCACACCGCCCACACCTGCGAGCCGGTGCCGTTCATCTATGTTGGCAAGCGCCCGCTCAGCCTGCGCGACGGCGGCGTCCTGGCGGACGTGGCACCGACCCTGCTGACCCTGCTGGGCCTGCCGCAACCGACAGAAATGACCGGCAAATCGATTATTGCTTTGGCGGGGTAGTGGAGAAGTGGAAAGTGGGGAGTGGGGAGTGGGGTGTCTGGCGCAGTATTGGCGACTCACCACTTCCTACTTCCCACTCACCACTCACCACTCACCACTCACCACTCACCACTAGCCACTAGCCACTAACCACTCCCCGCGTTAATCGGCATACTAGGCCGTCGCCCATTCTGGTATCGCACACCCCATGTTCCGCACCCTGACCGCCCTCCTGTTTGCCTGCCTGCTCAGCCCGGTAATGGCTGACCAGCGCGCCGAAACCCAGCAACAGCTGGATGCCGCGCAGAAAGACGTGGCCGAACTGAAAAAGCTGCTGGAAGCGATCCAGAAGGAGAAATCCGGGGTCCAGGGCGAGCTGAAAAAAACCGAAAGCGAGATGGGCCAGCTGGAGAAGCAGGTCAAGGGTCTGCAGCAAGAGCTGAACAAGAGCAACGACGAGCTCAAGCGCCTCGATACTGAGAAAAAAAAACTCCAGCAATCGCGCCTTGAACAGCAACGCCTGATCGGCATCCAGGCCCGCGCGGCCTACCAGGGCGGCCAGCAGGAATACCTCAAGCTGCTGCTCAACCAGCAAAACCCGGAAAAATTCTCGCGCACCCTCACCTATTACGACTACCTGAGCCAGGCGCGCCTGGAGCAGTTGGCCACCTTCAATGAAACCCTGCGCCAGTTGGCCAATGTCGAGCAGGACATCGCCACCCAGCAAAACCAGCTCAACGAACAGAAAAGCGCCCTCGATGGCCGCCGCGAACAACTGGCCGACGCCCGCAAGGAGCGCCAGTTGGCCCTGGCCAAGCTGAACAAGGACCTCTCCGCCCGCGACCAGAAGCTCAAGGCGCGCCAGCAGGAACAGGCGCAACTGGGCAATGTGCTGAAAACCATCGAAGCCACCCTCGCCCGCCAGGCCCGTGAAGCCGCCGAAGCGCGCAAGCTGGCGCTAGCCGCCGAACAGGCCCGCCGCAAGGACGCAAAAGCCGGCCCAGACGCCGCCGGCCCGCTGGTATCGAGCAGCGGCGCCACCTATGGCGGCAACTTCGCCAGCGCCCGCGGCAAGCTGCCGTGGCCGGTCAATGGCCGCCTGGCCGCACATTTTGGCAGCGCTCGCGGTGGCGATGAGCGGACCAAATGGGACGGCGTGCTGATCAGCGCCGGTGCCGGCAGCCAGGTGCATGCCGTGCATGGCGGGCGCGTGGTGTTTGCCGACTGGTTGCGCGGTGCCGGCCTGCTGGTCATTCTCGACCATGGCAACGGCTACCTGAGCCTCTATGGCCACAACCAGAGCCTGTTGAAAGACGCCGGACAGATTGTCAAAGCTGGCGAAGCCATTGCCACCGTGGGCACCAGCGGCGGACAAAACACCCCGGCCCTGTATTTCGCCATCCGCCAGCAGGGTCGCCCCAGCGACCCGGCCCAATGGTGTCGCCGCCAAGGCTAGGCCCAGCCGCGCCAAGCGCCCCTTATTCTGGAGTGAGTTCGACATGCCGCAGACTTTCCGCCCCACCTCGCTGGCCCTCGCGCTCGCCCTGCTGCTCGGCGCGCCGACGCTGCTGGCCAGCGACAACACCGAGGACAAGCTCAACGTCGCCCCGAGCAGCGCAGCCAAGGCGCCGCTGCCGCTGGACGAGCTGCGCACCTTCGCCGAGGTGATGGACCGGATCAAGGCCGCCTACGTCGAGCCGGTAGACGACAAGACCCTGCTGGAGAATGCCATCAAGGGCATGCTCAGCAACCTCGACCCGCACTCCGCCTACCTGGAGCCCGAGGCCTATGCCGAGCTGCAGGAAAGCACCAGCGGCGAATTCGGTGGCCTCGGCGTCGAGGTCGGCATCGAAGATGGCTTTATCAAGATCATCTCGCCGATCGACGACACCCCCGCCTCCCAGGCCGGCATCCAGCCCGGCGACCTGATCATCAAGATCGACGGTCAGCCGACCAAGGGCCTGAGCATGACCGAGGCGGTCGACAAGATGCGCGGCAAGGCCGGCAGCAAGATCCTTCTGACTCTGGTGCGCGAAGGCGGTCAGCCGTTCGACGTGGAGTTGATCCGCGCGGTGATCAAGGTCAAGAGCGTGAAGAGCCAGCTGCTCGAAGACCACTACGGCTACTTGCGTATCTCGCAGTTCCAGGTCAACAGCGGCGAAGAAGTCGGCAAGGCCCTGGCAGCCCTGAAGAAGCACAACGACGGCAAAAAACTACGCGGTATCGTCCTCGACCTGCGCAACAACCCTGGCGGCGTGCTGCAGGCGGCCGTGGAAGTCACCGATCACTTCCTGAAGAAGGGCCTGATCGTCTACACCAAGGGCCGCATCGCCAACTCCGAACTGCGTTTCTCTGCCGACCCGGCCGACGCCAGCGAAGGCGTGCCACTGGTGGTGCTGATCAACGGTGGCAGCGCCTCGGCCTCGGAAATCGTCGCCGGCGCCCTGCAGGACCACAAGCGTGGCGTGCTGATGGGCACCGATAGCTTCGGCAAAGGTTCGGTGCAAACCGTGCTGCCACTGAACAACGACCGCGCCCTGAAGCTCACCACCGCGCTGTACTTCACCCCAAACGGCCGCTCGATCCAGGCCCAGGGCATAGTGCCGGACATCGAAGTCAGCCGCGCCAAGGTTACCCGCGAACAGGACGACGAGAACTTCAAGGAAGCCGACCTGGCCGGCCACCTGGGCAACGGCAACGGCGGCGCAGACAAACCCTCCAACGGCAAAGGCAAGGCCGCCGGCCAGCCAGCAAGACCGCAAGACGACGACTTCCAGCTGAGCCAGGCCCTCAATCTGCTCAAAGGCCTGAGCGTGACCCGCGGCGAGTAAATCGCAGAGGTAAAGAAACCGGGCTAGCCCGGTTTTTTTGCTTATTGTTGGCGCCGCTAGTGCCATCCCGGCATGCCATCAGCGCACAACCACATGGGGCTTGCAGGCCCACAAAGACCTTTACCGATAGTTGTTAAGAATGTCATCAACAAAGCCATCGGCACGCATCTTGTCGAGGGTCGCTTGCAGCTTTTGCACGACCTCGTCAGGAACCTCCCGGTTCAGCGCCAAAAAGAGTTCGCCACTGTGAATGCGCAGCACCGTCTTCAAACCCGAAATGCCTTCCAGCTTGGCAAGGTAGCGGCCAGATGGGTCCCCAGTAGCCCACAGATCAATCTTGCCGTCCTGTAGTCTTTTGGCATTTTCCTGATCCCGCAGCGGAAGCAACGGCTCCAGGCCCTGCTCGATTAGAAAATTACCTACCGCCCCACCCTTGTATGCGCCTACTTTGTATTTCTTGACCTCATCCAGCGTGCTCAAGCTAATGGTGCTGTCATTTTTGGCCAATACCACCCAATCGTCCGGACCAATCGGGCCAACCCACTTGAACAAGTTCTCCCGCGCCGGCGTGCGAGCGGTCGAAAAAACGCCGTAGCCCGGCTTCTCCAGCGCCAGATTATAAATACGATCCCAAGGGAAACGCAGGCTGAGGGCGTACTTAATCCCGGCACGCTTGAACATCTCACGGACTATATCGGCAGCGATACCATCGATATTGTCATCCGGGGCAAAGTTCTTGCCATTAATCGCCATGTTGTACGGCGGATAATTCTCGGTGAGTAGAACGACGCTGTAGTTCTCATCAATATCAGCAAAGGCACTGTTGGCAAGCAGCCACAAGCTGCCAGCCAACCCAAGCAATAGGTGTTTAAACATAACAATTCTCTTTTTAGATAGACACGCCAGGGTCAGCATACTCAACCTCATCGCCGACGCCCAGCGACGAGCGAATAAACGCGACACACTCATCAGATAAGACCGTGCAGCGCATGTGCCGTTGAGCACCAGGCGGCCTGGCCCGTTTCGTCTTAGAGGTAACGTTTCTCCACCTCGGCCGCAAAGCCATCGGCACGCATGGCATCCAGCGCCGCCTGCAGCTTTGCCACCACAGCATCCGGAGTGTCCTTGTTCAGGGCCAGGTAGAGCTGGGCGCTGTCAAAACGCAGGACATTCTTCAAGCCGCTGATGCCCTGCTGCTTGGCCAGGTAACGACCGGCAGGATCACCAGTGGCCCACAGGTCGATGTCGCCCTTCATCAGTTTGAGCGGGTTTTCCTGGTCGCGCAGGGCGCTGAGCGGGGTCAAGCCTTGCTTGTTCAGGTGTTCGGAAATCGCATCGCCCTTGTAGGCGCCAACCTTGTAAGCCTTGGCCTCTTCCAGGCTGGTCAGGCTGATGCTGCTGTCGGCGCGCGCCAGCAGCACCCAGTCATCGGGCCCCAGGGGCCCCACCCATTTAAAGTCATTCTCGCGCTCGGGCAGGCGGGCGGTGCAGAACACGCCATAACCGGGCTTCTCCAGGGCCATCTTGTAGATGCGCTCCCAGGGGAAGCGCAGGGTCAGGCTGTAATCCACCCCGGCGCGCTTGAACATCTCGCGCACCAACTCGACGGCGATGCCGCTGATATTTTCGTCACGGGCAAAGTTCTTGCCATTGGCCGCCATGTTGTAAGGCGGAAAGTTCTCCGTCAGCAATGCCAGTTTATAAGCGGAGTCCGTCTCGGCACGAACCACGGCACTAACCAACAGCGCAGCGCTGCAAACTAACGACAACAACAAACGATTAAGCATAAAAACTCTCAGGGCGAGGTGAATGAGCAAGCTGCCTGCAAGTGAAGCCGTGCAATTATTGATAACGCGCAGCAATGGCCGCTAACTGACCATCGGCGCGCAGACTATCCAACGCAGCCTGCAATTGCACAACCACTGCATCCGCGGTGTTTATGTTCAAGGCCAGGTAAAGCTCGGCGGTGTTAAAGCGCTGCACGACCTTAAGCCCCTCAACGCCGGCCTGCCTGGCTAAATAACGGCCACTCGGGTCGGCCGTAGCCCAAAGATCAATTTGCCCTTTAACCAGCTTCTGCACGTTCTCGCTATCGCTCAATGAGGCCTTTACCGTGAGCCCGCGATCAATCAGGTACTGGCTTATTGCGTCCCCCCGGTAGCCGCCAATGCGGTATTGCGCCGCGCCCTGCAGATTGTTCAGGTTAATGCTGCTGTCAGTGTTGGCCATCAACACCCAGTCATTTGTGGCAATCGGCCCAACCCATTTAAATAGCGCCTCACGCTCTGCCGTGCGGGCCACCGAGAACAAGCCATAGCCCACCTCATTGAGGGCCTGCTGGTAGACCCTGTCCCAAGGGAAACGCAGTATTTGCTGGCACTCAATCTTGGCCCGCTCACAAACCGCTCGCAGAGTATCCGAGCTGATCCCGCTTACCCCCGCATCCTTTGCATAATTGCCGCCGCTGGCCGACATATTAAACGGGGCAAGATTCTCGGTAAGCAGCACCAGCGACTCGGCGCGAACCAGGCTCGGCCCACAGGCCACTAAAAGAGCTATCAACAAGCGACAAACAGACATGTGAACCTCACACGAGAAGCAGAGAAGACCAACTAAAAGGCGATGTATCCGCCAACTGTTGCAGCACCGACAACGCAGCGCAGGCGCGGCCTGAGTTGCGCATTTCGCGAACCAAGTCCGCGGCTACCCAAGCTCAATCGCACCACCAACAGCTAACGTGGACAATGCCAAGAAAAGCCCGGAGGACGCTGGGCGCCCCTAAAATTACCGTCCGCCAAGTTTAGCGAAGCTTAACGCCTATGGTTGTCGACTCCCCCACAGGCATACCGCTTAGCGCACCACGATGCCGCGACTGGCCAGGTAGGCCTTGGCCTCGGGCACGCTGTATTCGCCGAAGTGGAAAATACTCGCCGCCAGCACCGCCGCCGCCTTGCCTTCGAGAATGCCGGCGGCCAGGTGTTCGAGGTTGCCGACGCCGCCCGAGGCGATCACCGGAATGCCCACAGTCTCACTGATCGCACGCGTCACGCCAAGATCATAGCCGCGCTTCACGCCGTCCTGGTCCATGCTGGTGAGCAGGATCTCACCGGCACCGAGGTCTTCCATCTTCTTCGCCCAGAGCACCGCATCCAGCCCGGTCGGTTTGCGCCCGCCGTGGGTGAAGATTTCCCAGCGCGGGGTCTCCCCCGGCAGCGAGACCTTCTTGGCGTCGATGGCCACCACGATGCACTGCGAGCCAAAGCGCGCCGCCGCCTCGCCGACAAACTCGGGGGTGAACACCGCTGCGGTGTTGATCGAGACTTTATCGGCGCCGGCATTCAGCAGGTTGCGGATGTCCTGCACGCAGCGCACGCCGCCACCGACGGTGAGCGGGATAAACACCTGACTGGCCATGCGCTCAACCGTGTGCAAGGTGGTGTCGCGACCGTCGACGCTGGCGGTGATGTCGAGAAAGGTAATCTCGTCGGCACCTTGTTCGTCATAGCGGCGGGCGATTTCCACCGGGTCGCCGGCGTCACGAATGTTCTCGAACTTGACGCCCTTGACCACCCGACCGTTGTCAACGTCGAGGCAGGGGATGATGCGTTTAGCTAAAGCCATAACAGTATTCCGTAGGATGGGTTGAGCGCAGCGATACCCATCGTCGCGCCAACGGATGACTCCATCGGTGGGTTACGCCGCGCCGCGGCTAACCCACCCTACGCCCGAATCAGCCCTTGTAGGCGTCGCAGAAGGCTTGCGCCTCGGCGACATCTAGGGTGCCTTCGTAGATCGCCCGGCCGGTGATGGCGCCGATGATGCCCGGCGCCTTGGCGGCCAGCAGGGTCTGGATGTCGCCGAGGTTATGAATACCGCCGGAGGCGATCACCGGAATCTGGGTGGCATTGGCCAGCGCCGCCGTGAAGCTCACGTTGCAGCCCTGCATCATGCCGTCTTTGGCGATGTCGGTATAAACGATGGCGGACACGCCGTCGGCTTCAAAGCGCTTGGCCAGGTCGATCACCTGCACGCTGCTGATCTCGGCCCAGCCGTCGGTGGCGACGAAACCATCCTTGGCATCCAGACCAACAATCACCTTGCCCGGAAACGCCTTGCAGGCATCCGTCACAAATTGCGGATCTTTAACCGCCTTGGTGCCGATGATCACGTAGCTGACGCCGGCCTTGACGTAGGCCTCGATGGTTTCCAGCGAGCGAATGCCGCCGCCGATCTGAATCGGCAACTGCGGGTAGCGCTTGGCGATCGCGGTGACCACTTCGCCGTTGACCGGCTGACCTTCGAAGGCGCCGTTCAGATCGACCAGATGCAGGCGCCGGCAACCGCCATCCACCCACTTGGCGGCCATGCTTACCGGGTCGGCGGAAAACACCGTGGAGTCGTCCATGCGGCCCTGGCGCAAGCGCACGCAGGCGCCGTCTTTCAGATCGATAGCGGGAATAATCAGCATCGGGTGAACCTGCTCAAGTCGATAAATGGGGTAACGGGTCAGCTCTTCTCGAGCGCCCACACGTCGCTTTCCAGGCTGGCAAAGCGCTCGGACAGCAGCGCCTGCACATCGGCAACCGCCTTGTTGTAGTAGTGCGGGGCAATTTCGCGGCTGAACAGCTCAAGGATTTCCGCCACCTCGAAGCTGCCCAGTTGCAGCTCGAAGCGCTCCGCAAGAAAGCCCTGGAGCACCTGCAGCGCGGCCTGCTCCTCGCTGGCCTGCAGGCGCAGGATCGGCGCCTTCGCCTTGCCCCGACGCATTTACCAGCGACCATCCCAACTGGCGAAGTTCTGCAGCAATTGCAGGCCGTGGGTGTGGCTCTTCTCCGGGTGGAACTGCACGGCAAAACGCGAGCCTTCGGCCAGCGCCGCGGCGAAATCCTTACCGTAGTGCCCGCGCCCTGCTACCTGGGCCTGATTGCCGGCCTCGATGTAATAGCTGTGGACGAAGTAGAAGCGCGCCAGATCGGGGATGTCATGCCACAGCGGGTGACTCAGCGTCTGCGCCACTTCATTCCAGCCCATATGCGGCACTTTCAGCGGCTCGCCATCCTCAACCATGCCCTTGCCGAAGAAGCGCACTTGCCCTGGGAACAGGCCGATGCAATCGACGCCGTCGTTCTCCTCGCTACGCTCCAGCAGCGCCTGCATGCCGACGCAAATGCCGAGGAACGGCCGATCGGCACTGACCTCCCGGACCAACTGATCGAAGCCCAGGCGCCTGATCTCGGCCATGCAATCGCGGATCGCGCCAACGCCGGGAAACACCACCCGATCGGCCTCGCGAATCACTGCGGCATCGCTGGTCACCAGCACCTTGCCGGCGCCGACGTGTTCCAGCGCCTTGGCCACCGAATGCAGGTTGCCCATGCCGTAATCGATGATGGCGACGGTCTGCATTTACAACACGCCCTTGGTCGAGGGCATTTGCCCGGCCATCCGCGGGTCCAGCTCGATGGCCATGCGCAGGGCACGGCCGAAGGCCTTGAACACGGTTTCGATCTGGTGGTGAGTGTTGCTGCCACGCAGGTTGTCGATGTGCAGGCTGACCAGGGCGTGATTGACGAAGCCCTGGAAGAATTCCTGGAACAGATCCACATCGAAGCCGCCGACCACCGCGCGGGTGAACGGCACGTGCATCGAAAGGCCGGGGCGGCCGGAGAAGTCGATGACCACCCGCGACAGCGCCTCATCCAGCGGCACATAGGCATGGCCGTAACGGGTCATGCCCTTTTTGTCGCCGATGGCCTGGGTGAAGGCCTGGCCAAGGGTGATGCCGACGTCTTCGACGGTGTGGTGGTCGTCGATATGCAGATCACCCTGACACTCGATATCCAGGTCGATCAGGCCATGGCGGGCGATCTGGTCAAGCATGTGCTCAAGGAAGGGCACGCCGATGGCGAACCGCGCCTTGCCGGTGCCGTCCAGATTGATCGAGACCTTGATCTGCGTCTCCAGGGTGTTGCGCTCGACGCATGCCGTACGTTCGGCCATCACCAGCTCCCAAAATTGGCTTGCGGAAAAGGTCGGCATTATAGGCGGGCCGAGCCTTTGCCGGCTACCGGCGGCGCCCAGCCAGGTTTACACTCGCGCGCCACCCACCCACTACCCACTACCCACTACCCACTACCCACTCACCACTCACCACTTACCATTACCCCTTCACCACTCGCCCCCTGGAGCCTGCCCATGCCGGTTTACGTTGAATTTGTCCGCCAGCCCAGCGTCCAGGATCACAGCGATCTGGCCAAGATCTACGCCGACGCACCGGCCTGGCTGCTGGCTCCGCACGCCAATGCCGAGGCATTGATTGCCGCCGGTATCGCCAACGGCAGGCTGATCGCCGGCCGCTTCAACGACCGCCTACTGGGCGCCGCATTGCTCGAACAGGGCGCAGATTGCTGGCGCCTGGCGCATTTGTGCGTGCGCCAGATCACCCGCCAGCGCGGCGTCGGCCGCCGCCTGCTGGATGAAAGCCAGCGCCTGGCCAGCGCAGCCGGCCTGCCGCTGCACCTCGCCGCGCCGGCCGGTCATCTGGCAAGCCAGGCCCTGGCCGCCCGCACCGGCCTGCCGCTGGAGAGTTACTGAGCCACACCCTGCATCCCTGTCGCCCTAGGGAACCGCGCCAGCACTTTGCCCTCCAACACTACTGACTCGTGGTCGCCAACCGTGGTCCGCCCATTTGCCATCTGCCGATGGTGACGCGCACGGCCGACGGTATACTCGCGGCCTCACCTGTATGGCCCTCACCACAAGGATTCGTCCATGAAAGCGCTCGGCAAAGTTCTGGGTCTGATATTTCTCGGATTATTGCTGCTGATTGTCGCCCTCGGCTTCGTCCTCACCCAACTGTTCGACCCCAACGACTACAAGGACGAAATCCGCCAACTGGCCCGCGACAAGGCCAACCTGGAGCTGAGCATCAACGGCGATATTGGCTGGAGCCTGTTCCCCTGGCTGGGTCTGGAGCTGACCGACACCACCCTGGCCAGCGCCGCCACGCCGAGCAAACCCTTTGCCGACCTGCGCCTGCTCGGCCTGTCGGTGCGCGTGTTGCCGCTGCTGCGCAAAGAAGTGCAGATGAGCGACATCCGCATCGACGGCCTCAACCTGACCCTGCAGCGCGACGAACAAGGCCATGGCAACTGGCAGGACATCGGCCGCCCCGCCAAGCCGGCCAAAGCACCGGATGCCGACTCAGCTCCCGCCAGCCCGGCAACCGCCAGCAGCACCGCAGCCACCAGCCAGCCGCTGCGCCTGGACATCGACAGCCTGACCCTGAGCAACGCGCGCATCGACTACCGCGACGCCAAAAGCGGCCAGCAGTACAGCGCCGAGAATATCCAGCTGAGCACCGGCGCCGTGCGCGAAGGCGCCAGCATCCCCGTGCAACTGAGCGCCTTCTTCGCCAGCAATCAGCCGGTGCTACGCGCCCGCGCCGAGCTGCAAGGCCAACTGCGCTTCGACCGCGCCCTCAAGCGCTACCAACTGGAAGATTTGAAACTGTCCGGCGAAGCCTCGGGCGAGCCCGTCCAGGGCAAGACCCTGACCTTCGCCACCCAGGGCCAGTTGCTGCTCGACCAGGCGGCGCAGATCGCCGAATGGAACGGCCTGAAACTATCGGTCAACCAGTTGCGCGCCCTCGGCGAACTCAAGCTGCGCAACCTGGACAAACAGCCGGCCCTGGAAGGCGGCCTGTCGATTGCCCAGTTCAACCTGCGCGAGTTTCTCGACGGCATTGGCCAGCCCGTCCCGGCCATGAGCGACAGCAGCGCCCTGGGCAGCGTCGAGCTGGTCAGCCGCCTGCAAGGCAGCGCCAACAGCCTGACCCTGCAAGAGCTGACCCTAAAACTGGACGAAAGCACCTTTACCGGCAACCTGAGTGTCAGCGACTTCGCCAAGCAGGCCGTGCGCGCCCAGCTCAAGGGCGACCGCCTGAACCTCGACCGCTACCTGCCGAGCGCCAGCAAGGAAGGTGCCAGCGCTCGGCAGAACGAGGTGAAAAACACCCTGGCCGCGGCCGGCCAGGCCGGTACCACCGACCTGCCCCAAACGCCCAGCCAACAGGCCTGGAGTGAAGCCAGCCTGCTGCCCATCGAGCGCCTGCGCCGCCTGGATGCCCAGCTCGACCTGAGCCTGGGGCAGTTGACCCTGAAACAACTGCCGATGACCGATGTCAGCCTCAAGGCCAGCGGCAAAGGCGGCCTGCTCAGCCTTAGCGAACTGCGCGGCGAGCTGTACAACGGCAGCTTCAAGCACAGCGCCAGCCTCGATGTGCGCCCGGACAGCCCGCAGCTCAAGCTGCAGAAAAACCTCAGCCAGGTAGACGCCGCCAAGCTGCTCAACGCCCTGGGACAAAAACCCACCCTCACCGGCACCCTCGACCTCAACGCCGACCTGCAGACCCAAGGCAACAGCCAAAAGGCCTGGGTCGATAACCTCAACGGCAGCGCCCACTTCAACCTGCACGACGGCGTACTGCGCAACGCCAACCTCGAACAGCAACTGTGCCAGGCCATCGCCACCCTCAACCGCAAAAGCCTGGGTGCTGAGGCGCGCGGCAAGGACACCGCCTTTGAGTCCCTCAGCGGCAACCTGAGCATCGCCAACGGCGTGGCTTACAACCCCGACCTCAAGGCCCGCATCCAGGGCCTGAGCGTGAACGGCGACGGCAGCCTCGACCTGCGCGTACTGGGCATGGACTACCGCATCGGCATCATCATCGAAGGCGACAAGAGCGAAATGCCCGACCCGGCCTGCCAGATCAACCCACGTTATGTCGGCCTCGAATGGCCGCTGCGCTGCCGTGGTCCGCTGGAGCTCGGCGCCAAAGCCTGCCGTGTGGACAAAGAGGGCCTGGGCAAGGTCGGCGCCAAGCTGGCCACGGAAAAACTCGGCGAGAAGATCGAAGAAAAACTCGGCGACAAAGTCAGCCCCGAGCTGAAAGACGCCCTCAAGGGCCTGTTCAACCGATGACCCCTGAGCAATTCGCCAGCGCCGTCCTCGACTGGTACGACCAGCACGGGCGCAAGGATCTGCCCTGGCAACAAGGCATCACGCCGTACCGGGTGTGGGTCTCGGAAATCATGCTGCAGCAGACCCAGGTCAGCACCGTGCTCGGCTACTTCGACCGTTTTATGGACGCCCTGCCCAGCGTCCAGGCCCTGGCCGCCGCGCCGGTCGACGAAGTGCTGCACCTGTGGACGGGCCTGGGCTACTACAGCCGCGCACGCAACCTGCAGAAGACCGCGCAGATCGTCGTCAGCGAACATGGCGGCGAGTTTCCCGCCTCGCCCGCCCGACTGAGCGAACTGCCCGGCATCGGCCGCTCCACTGCGGGCGCCATCGCCAGCCTGAGCATGGGCCTGCGCGCGCCGATTCTGGACGGCAACGTCAAGCGCGTACTGGCCCGCTACAGCGCCCAGGACGGCTACCCCGGCGAGCCCAAGGTAGCCGCCCAACTGTGGGCCCTGGCCGAACAACTAACTCCCGCCGCACGGGTCAACCATTACACCCAGGCGATGATGGACCTCGGCGCCACCCTCTGCACCCGCAGCAAGCCCAGTTGCCTGCTGTGCCCGCTGCAGCGCGGCTGCCAGGCGCACCTGCTGGGCCTGCAAAGCCACTACCCGATCCCCAAGCCGCGCAAAGTCCTGCCGCAAAAACACACCCTGATGCCACTGCTGGCCAATCGCGACGGCGCCATCCTGCTCTACCGCCGCCCGGCCAGCGGCCTGTGGGGCGGTCTGTGGAGCCTGCCCGAACTGCGGACTGGCGCAGAACTCGACGGCCTGGCCCTGCAGCACGACCTGACCCTCGGCGAACGCCAGGCCTTGCCGGCCCTGACCCACAGCTTCAGCCACTTCCAACTGGCCATCGAGCCCTGGCTGGTGCGCGTCGAACAGGCGCGCAGTGCCGTGGCCGAGGGCGACTGGCTCTGGTATAACCTCGCCACCCCGCCGCGCCTGGGCCTGGCCGCACCGGTCAAAAAGCTGCTGAAGCGCGCCGCCGACCAATTGAACGCAGGAGAGTTGCCATGACCCGCACCGTAAATTGCCGCAAGCACAAGCAACAACTGCCAGGCCTGGAGCGTCCGCCGTATCCGGGCGCCAAAGGCGAAGACATCTTCAACAACGTCTCCAAGCAAGCCTGGGACGAGTGGCAGAAGCACCAGACCATGCTGATCAACGAACGTCGCCTGAACATGATGAATGCCGAGGATCGCAAGTTCCTCCAGGGCGAGATGGACAAGTTCCTCTCCGGCCAGGAATACGCTCAGGCGGAAGGCTACGTGCCCCCCAGCGAGTAAGGCATTTGGGCGTAAGCGACGGTAATAATTAAATTTTTTCCAGCTCGCGCTTGACAGACCGGCGCAAAATCCGTCTAATGCGCCCCGTTGCCCAGATAGCTCAGTCGGTAGAGCAGGGGATTGAAAATCCCCGTGTCGGCGGTTCGATTCCGTCTCTGGGCACCACTAATACCGAGAAACCCCAAGCGAAGTTAAATTCCTTGGGGTTTTTTATTGCCTGCAATCTCTGTTTGCCTGCCGCACGTCGCCCGTTTTGTGTTGGCGCGACAGCCAGCATTAGCGATGCGACAAGCTGTCACACGGCCGCCACTTAGCCCGGTTTGGCCGCTTGGCGCTCGCGGAAGCGCTATGCTAGCTTGACGCCTCGCCAGGAAGGCCCGCCCGTCGCCGGAGCGCATTCGAACAAGAAGAGGACACCCCATGGCCGAGGCCACGCCCGCGCTGGAAATTCGCAACCTGCATAAACGCTATGGCGATCTCGAAGTGCTCAAGGGCATCTCCCTGACAGCCCGCGACGGCGATGTAATCTCGATCCTCGGCTCGTCCGGCTCGGGCAAGTCGACCTTTCTGCGCTGCATCAACCTGCTGGAAAACCCTCACCAGGGGCAAATCATCGTCGCCGGCGAAGAGCTCAAGCTCAAGGCCAGCAAGAATGGCGATCTGGTGGCTGCCGACAACAAGCAGATCAATCGCATGCGCAGCGAAATCGGCTTCGTATTCCAGAACTTCAATCTCTGGCCGCACATGAGCGTACTCGACAACATCATCGAGGCGCCGCGCCGCGTATTGGGGCAGAGCCGCGCCGAGGCCAGCGAAGTAGCCGAAGCCCTGCTGGCCAAGGTTGGCATTGCCGACAAGCGCCACGCTTATCCCGCGCAACTCTCCGGTGGCCAGCAGCAACGGGCCGCGATCGCCCGCACCCTGGCCATGCAACCGAAAGTGATCCTGTTCGATGAGCCCACGTCGGCCCTCGACCCGGAAATGGTTCAAGAAGTGCTTAACGTGATCCGCGCGCTGGCCGATGAAGGTCGCACCATGCTGCTGGTCACCCACGAGATGAACTTTGCCCGCCAGGTTTCCAGCGAGGTGGTGTTTCTCCACCAGGGGCTGGTCGAGGAACAGGGTTCACCCGAGCAGGTGTTCAACAACCCCAGCTCGGCGCGCTGCAAACAATTCATGTCCAGCAATCACTAACGGAGCTATATCGCATGCAGAACTACAAGAAAATCCTGCTCGCCGCTGCCGCCACCCTGGCTTTCGGCAGCAGCGCCATGGCCGCCGAAAAATTCAAGATCGGCACCGAAGGCGCCTACCCACCGTTCAACCTGATTGATGCCAGCGGCAAACCGGGCGGCTTCGACGTCGACATCGGTCTGGCCCTGTGCGCGCAGATGAAAGCCGAGTGTGAAGTGGTCACCTCCGACTGGGACGGCATCATCCCGGCCCTCAACGCGAAGAAGTTCGACGCCATCATCGCCTCCATGTCGATCACCGAAGAGCGCAAGGCCGCGGTCGATTTCACCGACGCCTACTACACCAACAAACTGCAGTTCATCGCCCCCAAAGGCGGCGACTTCAAGGTCGACAAGGCCAGCCTCAAGGGCAAGGTAATCGGCGCCCAACGCGCCACCATCGCCGGCACCTGGCTGGAAGACAACATGGCCGACGTAGTGGAAATCAAACTCTACGACACCCAGGAAAACGCTTACCTCGACCTGGCCTCTGGCCGAGTTGACGGCGTGCTGGCGGACAAGTTCGTCAACTGGGAATGGCTCAAGAGCGAGGCCGGCAAAGGCTTTGAGTTCAAAGGCGACCCGGTATTCGACAACGACAAGATCGGCATTGCCGTGCGCAAGGGCGATCCCCTGCAAGGCAAGCTGAACGAGGCGCTGAAAGCCATAGTGGCTGACGGCACCTACAAGAAGATCAACGACAAATACTTCCCGTTCAGCATCTATTGATGCCTGTCCGGCGCAGCCTCGCGGCTGCGCCGGCACCACGTAGTAACCCTCGATGACTCTCGACCTCTACGGCTTCGGCCCGGCCCTGCTGGCCGGCACCCTGATGACCATCCAGCTGGCGCTCTGCGCGCTTGCCCTGGGCCTGGTTCTTGGGCTGCTCGGCGCACTGGCCAAGACTTCCCCGAACAGGTTCTTGCAATGGCTTGGCGGGACCTATTCGACCATCGTCCGCGGCGTACCCGAACTGCTCTGGGTGCTGCTGATCTACTTCGGCACGGTCAACCTGATGCGCGAACTGGGCAGCCTGCTCGGTCATCCGGAGCTGGAGCTCAACGCCTTTGCCGCCGGCGTCATCGCCCTCGGCCTGTGCTTCGGCGCTTACGCCACGGAAGTATTCCGCGGCGCGATCCTGGCGATTCCCCGCGGCCACCGCGAGGCTGGCCAGGCTCTTGGCCTGGCAAAGGGGCGCATCTTCTGGCGCATCATCCTGCCGCAAATGTGGCGCATCGCCCTGCCCGGCCTGGGCAATCTGTTTATGATCCTGATGAAGGACACCGCCCTGGTCTCGGTCATCGGCCTGGAAGAAATCATGCGCCGCTCGCAGATCGCCGTCAGCCTGAGCAAGGAGCCGTTCCACTTCTTCCTGATTGCCGCGTTTATCTACCTGAGCCTGACGGTGCTGGCGATGACCGCCATGCATTTCCTTGAACAACGCGCCAGCCGCGGCTTCAAACGGAGCACCTGATGAACTGGGAAGTGATCTACAAATTCCTGCCCAAACTGCTGGAAGGCGCCTGGCTGACCCTCGAGCTGGTCGGCATCGCCGTGATTGCCGGCTTGATCCTGGCCATTCCACTGGGCATCGCCCGCGCCTCCAGGCACTGGTATGTGCGCGCCCTGCCATATGGCTACATGTTCTTCTTCCGCGGCACACCGCTGCTGGTGCAACTGTTCCTGGTCTACTACGGCCTGGCCCAGTTCGAGGCCGTGCGCCAGGGGCCGCTGTGGCCGTACCTGCGCGACCCGTTCTGGTGCGCCATCATCACCATGACCCTGCACACCGCGGCCTACATCGCCGAGATCCTGCGCGGCGCCATCCAGGCCATTCCGCCGGGCGAGCTGGAAGCGGCACGTGCTCTGGGCATGTCAAAAACCCAGACGCTGTTCTACATCACCCTGCCGCGCGCCGCGCGCATCGGCCTGCCGGCCTACAGCAACGAAGTGATCCTGATGCTCAAGGCCAGCTCCCTGGCCAGCACCATCACCCTGCTGGAATTGACTGGCATGTCGCGCACCATCATTGCCCGCACCTACCTGCCGGTGGAGATCTTCTTTGCCGCCGGCATGTTCTACCTGGTGATTGCCTACGTCATGGTCCGCGCCTTCAAACTGCTCGAGCGGCGCCTACGGGTGGACGCCTGCCAGGGTCGTTAAAACCTTGGGCGCCTGGCGCCCAGGGCTTTTCTCCACAGGCGACAGGCTCGATTAAATCCCTATGCCCACGCCCCTGAGCGGTCCCGCCCTACTCCAGCGCTTCCTCGCGCTGGATGCCTTCCTGCTCGCCCAGCAGGCGCTCTGGCGCCCAAAACCCTTCACCCAACTGCACCTGCCCTGGGAAAACCAGCACCGGCCATTGGCTGACTGGCTGCGCGCGCGCTCACTGGCGCAGGCCGAGGCCGAGCACAACCACCCCGAACAACTGGCGGCACCCACCCCCTTCGCGGAACTGGCGCAACAGGCCAGCACACTGAGCGCCGTCGGTGCCTTGCCCAAGACCACGCGCAAGGCACCGCCGGCGCGTCTCAGCGTCGATGTGCCGGGGCGCAAATGGCAACAGATCGACGCCTTCGCCAGCAGCCTGCAATTTCGCCAGCCCACCCGGCACTGGCTCGACTGGTGCGCCGGCAAAGGCCATCTCGGCCGCCTGCTAGCCCAGGACGGGCAAAGCCTGCGCTGCCTGGAATACAACGCCGAACTGGTCGAGGCCGGCCAGCGCCTCAGCCAGCGTCACGGCCTGCAGGCCGAACATCGCCGGCAAGACGTCCTCTGCGCCAGCACCGCCAACCACCTGCAAGCCATACACACCCCCGTGGCCCTGCATGCCTGCGGCGACCTGCATGTACGCCTACTGCAACTGGCCAGCCACACAGGCTGCCTACAACTGGCCGTCGCCCCCTGCTGCTATAACCGCATCCAGGGCGATAGCTACCAAGCCCTTTCAGTCGCGGCCCAAACCTCGACCCTGCGACTGTCAAAAGACGACCTCAGCCTGCCCCTGAGCGAGACGGTCACTGCCGGTAGCCGCGTGCGCCGCCAACGTGATCAATCCATGGCCCGCCGCCTGGGCTTCGACCTGCTGCAACGGGAGCTGCGCGGCATTGATGAGTACCTGCCGACCCCCTCACTGCCGCCGGCCTGGCTGAACAAAAACTACGCCGACTACTGCCGCGACCTGGCGGCCCTGAAAGGCCTGCCCAGCCCACCGGCACGCAACTGGCTCGCCCTCGAAGCCCGCGGCTGGCAGCGTCTCGCCGAAGTGCGCAACCTCGAACTGCTGCGCAACCTGTTCCGCCGCCCACTGGAGCTCTGGCTGGTGCTCGACCGCGCCTTGTACCTGCAAGAACAAGGCTTCCAGGTCACCCTGGGCACCTTTTGCCCAGCCCAACTGTCGCCACGCAACCTACTACTGCTCGCCGAGCGTGAAACAGTTGCCCACAAAAGCTGTGGATAACTATGTGGATGGATTCTGGGCAACCCGTGCAAAAGCCCGAAGGCCATGGCCTGGGGCTTTTTGCACACTTTTTATCCAAGAATAAAAATCTAATAAAAACAATGCGTTAAGAATAACCGTCGATTTCAGAGCCAGACAGCGCAGCCTCGCACTCGCCCCACGGATTTTGTGCATAACCTTCCCGAATCGCCCTCCACCGGGCATTTACACCAGTAGAAACAAAGGTTTACAGCCGCCGGCAAATGACTATAATCACGCCCCACAAATGCCGGTATAGCTCAGTTGGTAGAGCAACTGACTTGTAATCAGTAGGTCCCGGGTTCGACTCCTGGTGCCGGCACCATACGCAACAACGAAAAGGCTCACCGCAAGGTGGGCCTTTTTTGTTGTGGGGTGGGCTTGGGGTGAGGATTTGTCACTGGTCACTCAAAAGTCCGCTCACCGAGCAGTCGCGCCACACCGTTGCCGGCAAAGATCGGCGTACTGAAACCGCTACAGCTCTTTCACCTTCGTCAGCGCATGCAGGCCATGCAGCGCCTCATCCCAGAGATGGCCACCCAGCTTCGAGACGCTGGTAAACCACTCGCTGCGGGCGTCGTCGATGAGCAGGGTAATTCGGCGCTGGCTGACGAAGTCGCCATCGAAGCTCATCGAGTAGTCGTCAATTGACAGCCTACCGCCCGGCTCAATCAGCGCAGAGGCGGCAATCCCATCGGCGAAGGCATTGCCGGCCGTCTGGTATTCATCAATGCCATCGTCCGCGCTGGCATAGGCATTTAGGCTCCGACGCAGGTAGGTGACGCGCTGCCCGGTACGGTTAAGCAGCCAGACCGGCTGTTTGTCCGAACAACGGGAAAAAAACGGTATCGCCAGATACAGGCCGGCAGGTGCTTCGCGCGCATAGGCGTGCAGGTTGGCATGGGCAAGCTCATCAGCGATCTCTGCGCGCCGCTTGGCGAGCAACGCAAACACATCGTCATCGACCCTGGGGCGCAGCCCAAGAAAGGATTCCAGCGCGTCGCAGGCCGAGGTCAAGCGCGCATAACGGGCCAGCCCTGCGGCGTGCTGCTGGGCCACCTGTGGATGGCATTCCCCCGCCAGGCGCTGGGCCAGTTCCATTACCTCGTCACGGATGGAGCGATGGGGCATAAATTCCTCCTTGGTAAGCCAACACGCGACCAGATGCTGAAGCGCTGGCCGGTCATCCAATCGGCAAATTAAACCTGATCCTGCGCCAATCTGCCCGGCGGTTGGTTGTTTGCCGCGATTAGCCTGCGTCAGGACGCCGCGATTCCTTTAAAATCGCCGCCTCTCGATTGCCGGCCCTGGCGCGCTTTGCGCCGCTGGATCGCCCCTTGCCCACGGTTGAAGCTGATCATCATGTCCCTGCCCAAGCACCATCTCGAATTGCTCAGCCCGGCCCGTGATGCGGCCATCGCCAAGGAAGCCATCCTGCATGGCGCCGATGCCGTGTATATCGGTGGACCGAGCTTCGGGGCGCGGCACAACGCCAGCAACAGCGTGGCGGAGATTGCCGGCCTGGTTGAATTCGCCCGCCTGTTCCACACCAAGGTGTTCGTTACCATCAACACCATCCTGCATGACGACGAAGTGGAGCCGGCACGCCAGTTGATCCACCAGCTCTACGACGCCGGCGTGGATGCGCTGATCGTGCAGGACATGGGCGTGATGGCAATGGACATCCCGCCGATCGAGCTGCATGCCAGCACCCAGTGCGACATCCGTACCCTGGACAAGGCCAAATTCCTCTCCCAGGCCGGTTTCTCGCAGATCGTCCTGGCCCGCGAGCTGAACCTGGAGCAGATCCGCGCGATCAGCGACAGCGTCGATGCCGCCGTCGAGTTCTTTATCCACGGCGCGCTGTGCGTGGCCTTCTCCGGCCAATGCAACATCTCCCACGCGCAGACCGGGCGCAGCGCCAACCGCGGCGACTGCTCCCAGGCCTGCCGCCTGCCCTACACCCTGAAAGATGACCAGGGCCGCGTGGTCGCCTACGACAAGCACCTGCTGTCGATGAAGGACAACAACCAGACCGCCAACCTGATTCACCTGGTCGATGCCGGCGTGCGCTCGTTCAAGATCGAGGGCCGCTACAAGGACATGAGCTACGTGAAGAACATCACCGCTCACTACCGTCAGGAGTTGGATGCGATTCTTACCCAACGCCCAGAACTGGCGCGCAGCTCCAGCGGTCGCACCGAGCACTTCTTCACCCCGGACACGGAAAAGACCTTCCACCGCGGCAGCACCGACTATTTCGTCAGCGACCGCAAGATCGACATCGGCGCCTTCGAATCACCGAAATTCGTCGGTTTGCCGGTGGGCGAGGTGCTCAAGGTCGGCAAGCACGACCTGACCGTGCAGACCAGCGAGAAGCTCAACAACGGCGACGGCCTCAACGTGCTGATCAAGCGTGAAGTGGTGGGCTTTCGTGCCAACACCGCCGAGCAACTGGCCCAGTTCGAGCAGGACGGCGTCAACCTGTGGCAGTACCGCGTGGTGCCCAACGAGATGCCGGCCGAGCTCAAGCAGCTGCGCCCGCAGCATGTGCTCAACCGCAACCTCGACCACAACTGGCAGCAGGCGCTGTTGAAGACCTCCTCCGAGCGCCGTGTGGCGGTCAGTTGGCAGGCTAGATTGAGCGAGGCGCAACTGTGCCTGAGCGTCACCAGCGAGGAGGGGATTTGCGTCGAGGTCAGCCTCAACGGCCCGTTCGGCCCGGCCAAGGATGCCGAGCAGGCCCGCACCCAACTGAGCGACACCCTGAGCAAATTGGGCACCACGATGTATTACGTCACTGCCGTGCAGATCGACGCGCCGCAGGCGCTGTTCGTGCCCAACTCACAGCTCAAGGCCCTGCGCCGCGAGGCCATCGAGGCGCTGACCGCGGCGCGGGAGGCCGCTCATCCGCGTGGCAGCCGCAAGCCGGTCAGCGTGCCGCCGCCGGTGTACCCGGAGGCGCACCTGACCTTCCTCGCCAACGTCTACAACGCCAAGGCCCGCGCCTTCTACCAGCGCTTCGGCGTGCAGCTGATCGATGCGGCCTACGAGGCCCACGAGGAAAGCGGCGAGGTGCCGGTGATGATCACCAAGCACTGCCTGCGTTTCTCGTTCAACCTGTGCCCCAAGCAGGCCAAGGGCGTGACCGGCGTGCGCACCAAGGTGGCGGACATGCAGCTGATCCATCAGGACGAGGTGCTGACCCTGAAGTTCGACTGCAAGCCGTGCGAGATGCACATCATCGGCAAGATGAAGGGCCATATCCTCAACCAACCGCAACCGGGCAGCAGTGCCAGCATGGTCGGTTATATCAGCCCCGAGGATCTGCTCAAGACCATCAAGCGCAAGCCAGCCAACAAGCCGCACTGACCACGCGGCAACGCTAACCGGGCTTAGTCCAGCTCGCCGGCCCGCAGCACCCGGCCGTGCATGTCGGTGATACCGCGCAGGCCGACGCCGAAGGTGGCAAAACCCAGGCGTTGACGCTGGCTGCGGTAGTCCAGGCGGTCATGGTGATGGCCGTGGAAGAGCGTGCGCACGCCGAGGCTTTGGGCCAACTCATCCAGCACGCCGAAGCCATGGGGATGGGCGCTGGGCGCCTCATGGCTGACCAGAATATCGGCCTGGGCGCTAAACAACGCCGCCAGGTCGCTGGGGAAGATGCTGCTGCGGTGCTTGCGCGGCAGCCCGTCGCGCCACAGATTGCCCTTGCCGCAGCGCGTCGCAAAGGCCTGCGGCGTCAGGTAGTTCCACGGCTGCGGCGGCATCCATACCTGCCCGCGAAACACCCCGCCCAGGCCGGCCACCCGCACGCCGGCAATCTCCACCACCCGCCCATGCAGGTTTCTGTCGGCCAGTTGCGAGCCAAACAGGTTGTCGTAATAGAGGTCGTTGTCGGTGTCGTGATTGCCGTGGATAAACCACACCTCGGTCAGATCGAGGATCGTCTCCAGCTCGACATGCAAGGGCCGCCGCGCCTGAATATCACCCAGCAACACGATGGCCGCCGGGCGATGGCGCAGCACCGCATCGAGCACATGGCTGAAGCGCGCATGGGGGTCGCCGCAAAAAATAATCACTCGCCTCCCCAGTCAATCAACACAACAACACTCGGCTTTTCAGCCCCTCGCATCAGGCATAAATCTCGGCGCGGGCCAACGGCAGGCCTTGCTGATCTTTGCCCGACAACTGCAACGCCACCCCCTCCAGCCGCGCCAATGGCCAGTCGATGGCCACCTGGGCGTCGTTCCACTGCAGGCAACGCTCATGCTGCGGCGCGTAATAGTCGGTGGTCTTGTAGAGGGACTCGGCGCTGTCCGACAGTACCAAAAAACCATGGGCGAAGCCTTCCGGCACCCACAACTGGCGTTTGTTCTCGGCGCTCAGCAGCTCACCCACCCATTGGCCAAAGGTCTTTGATCCCACGCGCAAATCCACCGCCACATCGAAGACCTCGCCGGCCACCACCCGCACCAGCTTGCCCTGGGCTTGCTGCACCTGGTAATGCAGGCCGCGCAGCACGCCCTTGGCCGAGCAGGAGTGGTTGTCCTGCACAAACGCCACACTACGACCAATCGCCGCTTCGAAGCGTTGCTGATTGAAGCTCTCGTAGAAGAACCCGCGCTCGTCAGCAAAGACTTTGGGCTGCAGCAGCACCACCTCGGGGATGGCCAGACGTGTGGCTTGCATCAGAATACGGTCTCCACCAGCAGGCGTTTGAGGTATTGGCCGTAGCCATTCTTGGCCAGCGGCGCGGCCAGCGCTTCCAACTGCTCGGCGCTGATCCAGCGCTGGCGAAAGGCGACTTCCTCCGGACAGGCCACCTTCAGGCCCTGGCGTTTTTCCAGGGTGGCGATGAACTGGCTGGCCTCCAGCAACGACTCATGGGTGCCGGTATCCAGCCAGGCGTAGCCACGGCCCATGATCTCCACCGAGAGGTTGCCCTGCTCCAGGTAGATGCGATTGAGGTCGGTGATCTCCAGCTCGCCACGGGCCGACGGCTGGATGCTCTTGGCAATGTCCACCACCTGCCGGTCGTAGAAGTACAGGCCAGTGACCGCATAGTTGGACTTGGGCTTGAGCGGCTTCTCTTCGAGGCTGATGGCCTTGCCCTGGCCGTCGAATTCGACCACGCCGTAACGCTGCGGATTCTGCACATGATAGGCAAACACACTGCCGCCCTGTTCGCGGGCCATGGCGCGGCGCAGCAAATCCTGGAAGTCGTGGCCGTGGTAGATGTTGTCGCCCAGCACCAGGGCCGACAGGTCATTGCCAATAAAGTCTTCGCCAAGCAGAAAGGCCTGGGCCAGGCCGTCCGGCGAGGCCTGCACGGCGTAGCTGATATTCAGCCCCCAGCGCGCGCCGTCGCCAAGCAGTTGCTCAAAGCGCGGGGTGTCCTGCGGGGTGGAGATGATCAAGATGTCGCGAATCCCCGCCAGCATCAGGGTGGTCAGCGGGTAGTAAATCATCGGCTTGTCGTACACCGGCAGCAACTGCTTGGAAATCGCCAGGGTGGCCGGGTGCAAACGGGTACCGGAACCGCCGGCGAGGATGAGGCCCTTTCTGGTGAGTGGGGAGTGGGGGGCGGGGAGTGGAGGGGTCATACGTTGCTCCATTTCTTGTGCAAGCCGGTGAAAAGTTTTCCGGTGCGCTCAGCAAGCGCAAATGCAGCATGATCCGCAGTCGTATAACCAAGCATCAGCGCAAGTTGCATCTGGGTTTCCAGCTCGGCAAGCGAGCCACGCGACATACCAATAAAGTGAAAAAACTCCTTGGCGCCGTTACGGCCTGCGCCTTCTGCAAGATTACTGGGGATCGACACCGCGGCCCGGCGCATTTGCTGCGCAAGCCCATAACGCTCTTCCACAGGGAAGCTGGCCGTAAGCTCATACACCGCTTTGGCCAATTGCATTGCAAACTTCCACGCCTCTAATTGCTCATGCGGTTTTACCATCTCAAGCTCCTTGCAAGGGGAGTGGCCCCACTCCCCACTCCCCACTCCCCACTCCCCACTCCCCACTTACCACTTCCCACTCCCCACTTACCACTTCCCACTTACCACTTACCACTTCCCACTTACCACTTACCACTTCATCCAGCATCCGTGCCACTCCCGCCTGCCAGTGCGGCAGGTGCAGGGCGAAGGTCTTTTGCAGTTTTTGCGTATTCAGCCGTGAATTGGCCGGGCGTTTGGCCGGTGTCGGGTAGGCACTGCTGGCGATGGCGCCGACCTGGGCGGCGGGCACCTTGAGTGTCACGCCGGCGGCGGCGGCCTGTTCGAGGACAAAACACGCATAGGCATGCCAACTGGTCTCACCGGCGGCCGCCAGATGATACAAGCCGCCCAGGGCCGGCTGTTGGCGCACGGCACGGATGGCATGGGCGCTGACATCCGCCAGCAGCTCGGCGCCGGTCGGCGCACCAAACTGATCGGCGATCACATTCAGGCTGTCGCGCTCGCAGGCCAGGCGCAGCATGGTCTTGGCGAAATTATTGCCGCGCGCGGCGTATACCCAACTGGTGCGCAGGATCAAATGCTGACAACCGCTGGCCTGGATCGCCTGCTCACCGGCCAACTTGCTGGCGCCGTACTGGTTCAGCGGGGCGACGGCATCGCCTTCAGCCCAGGGCTGCTCACCGTCACCGGCAAACACATAGTCGCTGGAGTAATGCACCAGCAAACTGCCCAGTTGCCGGGCCTCGCGGGCCAGCACGGCGACCGCCTCGGCATTCACCCGCTGGGCCTGCTCAGGCTCGCTCTCGGCCTGGTCCACCGCGGTATAGGCGGCGGCATTGACGATCACATCCGGTGCGAAGCGCTGCAGCGTCGCGGCCAGGCCGTCGAGGTCACGCAAGTCGCCACAGTAATCGCTACTTTTCGAGTCCAGCGCCAGCAGCTCACCCAACGGCGCCAGGCTGCGCTGCAATTCCCAGCCGACCTGGCCGTTCTTGCCGAGCAAAAGAATCTTCATGCGCTGCGTCCGGAATAGTTGGCTTGCATCCATTGGCGGTAATCACCAGACAGCACGTTGTTCACCCAGGGCTGGTTATCCAGGTACCACTGCACGGTCTTGCGGATGCCGCTGGCGAAGGTTTCCGCCGGCTTCCAGCCCAGCTCATTGGCCAGTTTGCTCGCATCGATGGCGTAACGGCGATCATGCCCTGGGCGATCGGCGACGTAGGCAATCTGCTGCCGATAGGGCTGGCCATCGGCACGCGGGCGCAATTCGTCGAGCAGGGCACACAGGGTCTGGACGATCTCCAGATTGGGCTTCTCATTCCAGCCGCCGACGTTGTAGGTCTCGCCCAACACGCCGGCTTCCAGCACCCGGCGAATGGCGCTGCAGTGATCCTTGACGTACAGCCAGTCGCGGATCTGCTGGCCGTCGCCGTACACCGGCAGGGGCTTGCCGGCCAGGGCGTTGACGATCATCAGCGGGATGAGTTTTTCCGGGAAGTGGTACGGGCCGTAGTTGTTCGAGCAGTGGGTGGTCAGCACCGGCAGGCCGTAGGTGTGGTGGTAGGCACGCACCAGGTGGTCGCTGGCGGCCTTGCTGGCCGAATAGGGACTGTTGGGCTCGTACGGATGGCGCTCGCTGAACGCCGGCTGGTCTTTGCCCAGGGAGCCATAGACCTCATCGGTCGACACATGCAGGAAGCGAAACGCCTGCTGCGCCTCAGGCTCAAGACCCTTCCAGTACGCACGCACGGCTTCCAGCAGGCGGAAGGTGCCGACGATATTGGTCTCGATAAAGTCTTCCGGGCCATGGATCGAGCGATCGACATGGGACTCGGCGGCAAAATTGAGGATCGCCCGTGGCTGATGCTCGCTTAGCAAGCGCGCCACCAGGGCGCTGTCGCCAATATCGCCGTGGACGAAGGTATGCCGCGCATCACCCTCCAGGCTGGCGAGGTTTTCCAGGTTGCCGGCGTAGGTCAGTTTGTCCAGGTTGATCACCGGCTCAGCGGACTGGGCCAGCCAATCCAGGACAAAGTTCGCACCGATAAAGCCGGCACCGCCGGTGACCAAAATGCTCATGCCCTATCGCTTCCTAAAAAACCCGTAAGAACTGGCCCAAGGCCTAATGCCGAATGCCTGTCAGTTAAGAGGCCCGCTCCGAGCATTTACCGTACACCAGAGGCGTAGTCCGGATGCAATCCGGGGGCGGATTTGCAGGGCAACGAGCGTCCCGGATTGCATCCGGGCTACAAAAAGCCATTCCCTTGACTTAAGTGATCGGCATTAGGCCCACGGCCCGCCAACCGACGCCACGGTGCAGCAAGCGCAAACCCCGGACATGGTATCGCGAGCCGGCCGGCCCGCGCGAAGCCCTGTTGGCGGCAGATCAATGCCGGCGCCTTGCCAGACGCCCAATTGCGACTATTTTCTAACCGCCACTGCGGTCGTCACACGGCTGTAATACGGGCTGCAGAGTATCCAGTAGATGCGCCAGGCCTTTGTCCAAGCGCAATTGACACACATCAACTACTCCAGCCGGCAGCAAGCGCTTACTGAAAACGTACCTATTGATCAACGGAGATGAGCAATGACGGACTCAACGCACAAACTCAGACTGGGCGCGTTGATTGCGCTGGTCGTCGGTTCAATGGTCGGCGGGGGGATCTTCTCCCTGCCGCAAAATATCGCCGCCAGCGCCAGTGCCGGCGCCACCTTGATCGGCTGGCTGATTACCGGGGTCGGCATGCTGACCCTGGCCTTCGTGTTCCAGACCCTGGCCAACCGCAAGCCGCAACTGGACGGTGGCGTGTATGTCTACGCCAAGGCCGGCTTTGGCGACTACATGGGCTTCTCCTCGGCCTGGGGCTACTGGATCAGCGCCTGGATCGGCAACGTCAGCTACATGGTGCTGCTGTTCTCCACCCTCGGCTACCTCTTCCCGAATGCCGGTTTTGGTGAGGGCAACACCCTGGTAGCCGTGATCTGCGCCTCGGTATTGCTCTGGCTGCTGCACTTTCTGGTCCTGCGCGGGATCAAGGAAGCGGCCTTTATCAACACCCTGACCACGGTCGCCAAGATGGTGCCGCTGGCGCTGTTTATCATCATCGCCGCCATCGCCTTCAAGCTCGACGTGTTCACCAGCGACTTCTGGGGCACGGGCAACAGCGAGCTGGGCAGTGTGATGGATCAGGTGCGCAACATGATGCTGGTCACCGTCTGGGTGTTTATCGGCATTGAAGGTGCGAGCATCTTCTCCGCCCGCGCGGCCAAACGCAGCGATGTGGGCAAGGCCACGGTGCTCGGTTTTATCGGCGTGCTGCTGCTGTTGGTACTGGTTAACCTGCTGTCCCAGGGCATCATGGCCCAGGCCCAACTGGCCGGTCTGAAGAACCCCTCGATGGCCGGCGTGCTGGAGCATGTGGTTGGCCCCTGGGGCGCCATGCTGATCAGCATCGGCCTGATCGTCTCCCTGGCCGGGGCCCTGCTGTCCTGGACCCTGCTGTGCGCCGAGATTCTGTTTGCCAGTGCCAGCGACCACACCATGCCGGCGTTCCTGCGCAAGGAGAACGCCAACCATGTTCCAGTCAATGCCCTGTGGCTGTCCAACGGCCTGATCCAGCTGTTTCTGATCATCACCCTGTTCAACGACGCCACCTACCTGAAGCTGCTGTACCTGGCCACCTCGATGATTCTGGTGCCGTACTTCTGGTCCAGCGCCTATGCCGTGCTACTCGCCGTGCGCGGTGAAACCTACGAGAACGATGCCGGCCAACGTAACAAGGACCTGCTGATCGCCCTGCTGTCCACCGCCTATGCCCTGTGGCTGGTGTACGCGGCGGGCGTGCAATACCTGCTGCTCTCGGCGCTGCTCTATGCACCGGGCGCAATCCTCTTCGCCAAGGCCAAGCACGAGCTGGGCCAGCCGGTATTTACCGGGGTGGAGAAACTGATTTTCCTCGGTGTAGTGATCGGTGCCGGCATCGCCGCCTACGGTCTCTACGCGGGTTTCCTGAGTCTTTAAGAGAAGGAGTTCGACAATGTCCAAGCAAAAACTCGGCGTGCATTCCGAAGCCGGCAAGCTGCATAAGGTGATGGTCTGCTCGCCCGGCCTGGCGCACCTGCGCCTGACCCCGAACAACTGCGATGAGCTGCTGTTCGACGACGTTATCTGGGTCAACCAGGCCAAGCGCGATCACTTCGACTTCGTCACCAAGATGCGTGACCGCGACATCGAAGTGGTCGAGATGCACAACCTGCTCACCGACGTGGTGCAAAACCCCGAGGCGCTGAAGTGGATTCTCGACCGCAAGACCTCGGCCAATCAGGTTGGCATTGGTCTGGGCCAGGAGCTGCGCAGTTGGCTGGAGGGCCAGGAGCCACGCAAGCTCGCCGAATACCTGATTGGTGGTGTCTCGGGTGCCGACTTGGCCGCCAACGGCGCCAGTGAGCTGGGCAAGATCTTCAACGACTTCATTGGCGAATCCAGCTTTATCCTGCCGCCACTGCCCAACACCCAGTTCACTCGCGACAACAGCTGCTGGATCTACGGTGGCGTGGTGCTCAGCCCGATGTACTGGCCGGCGCGCCGCCAGGAAACCCTGCTGATGACGGCCATCTACAAATTCCACCCGGACTTCGTCAACGCCGACTTCAAGGTCTGGTACGGCGATCCCGATGAGGATCACGGCGCCGCCACCCTCGAAGGCGGTGACGTGATGCCGATCGGCAATGGCGTGGTACTGATCGGCATGGGCGAGCGCACCTCGCACCAGGCCATCGGCCAACTGGCCCAGTCGCTGTTCAAGAATGGCGCCGTGCAACGGGTGATCGTCGCAGGCTTACCCAAATCCCGCGCCGCCATGCACCTGGACACCGTGTTCAGCTTCTGCGACCGCGACCTGGTGACCATCTTCCCATCGGTGGTCAGCCAGATCGTCGCCTTCAGCATTCGCCCGGACGAGAAGAGCAAGGGCGGCATGGACATCCGCCGCGAGGCCAAGCCATTCCTCGACGTGGTGGCCGAATCCCTGAACCTGAAGAAGCTGCGCGTGGTGCAAACCGGCGGCGACAGCTACGAGGCCGAACGCGAACAGTGGGACGACGGCAACAACGTGGTCTGCCTGGCGCCCGGCGTGGTGGTCGGCTATGACCGCAACACCTACACCAACACCTTGCTGCGCAAGGCCGGGGTGGAAGTCATCACCATCAGCGCTGGCGAGCTTGGTCGCGGCCGTGGCGGCGGCCATTGCATGACCTGTCCGATCATCCGCGACCCGATCGACTACTAAAAACACCATTGGCGGGTTACGCCGCCCTGCGGCTAACCCACCCTACAAGGCTAAGTCTGCCGATTCTGCACACAACCCATAGGAGCGGCCTTGACCACCCACATGGCGGTGGGAAGCACAGCAGATCGCAGGGCGCGATAGCTGCCCGCGAAGCTGTTCAGGCTGGATCGCGACCCAGGTCGCTCCTACAAAAGCGCCGAACCACTGGCGCACCTATTTAATGCCTCAAGAGGAACGCGTTCATGGCTTACAACATGCACAACCGCAACCTGCTCAGCCTGATGCACCACAGCAAGCGCGAGCTGATGTTCCTGCTCGATCTGTCCCGTGACCTCAAGCGCGCCAAGTACAGCGGCACCGAGACCCAGCACCTGAAGGGCAAGAACATCGCCCTGATCTTCGAAAAGACCTCGACCCGCACCCGTTGCGCCTTCGAAGTCGCGTCCTATGACCAGGGCGCCAACGTCACCTATATCGACCCGAACTCCTCGCAGATCGGCCACAAGGAAACCATGAAGGACACCGCCCGGGTGCTCGGGCGCATGTACGACGCCATCGAGTACCGCGGCTTCAAGCAGGAAATCGTCGAGGACCTGGCCAAGTACGCCGGCGTGCCGGTGTTCAACGGCCTGACCGATGAATACCACCCAACCCAGATGCTTGCCGACGTGCTGACCATGCGTGAGCACAGCGACAAGCCGCTGCACGACATCAGCTACGCCTACCTGGGCGATGCGCGCAACAACATGGGCAACTCGCTGCTGCTGGTCGGCGCCAAGTTGGGCATGGACGTGCGCATCGCCGCCCCCAAAGCGCTGTGGCCGGTGGAAGAATTCGTCGAGCAGTGCAAGGTCTTCGCCGCCGAAAGCGGCGCGCGTATCACCCTCACCGAAGACCCGCAGGAAGCGGTCAAGGGCGTCGACTTTATCCACACCGACGTCTGGGTCTCGATGGGCGAGCCGGTGGAAGCCTGGGCCGACCGGATCAAGCTGCTGCTGCCCTATCAGGTCAACGCGGCAATGATGAAGGCCAGCGGCACCCCGCGCACCCAGTTCATGCACTGCCTGCCGGCGTTCCACAACACCGACACCAAGGTCGGCAAACAACTGGTGGCGCAGTACCCGTTCCTGGCCAACGGCGTGGAGGTGACCGAAGAAGTGTTCGAATCACCGGCCTGCATCGCCTTCGACCAGGCGGAAAACCGCATGCACACCATTAAAGCGGTCATGGTTGCCACCCTCGGCAACGTTTAAGAACCAGCCTTGGATCTCTTGATCGTCGGCCATGCTGCGTTGCAATTGGGCTCGGAAAGCCGCTCGCGGCTAACGCGCTTTAGCGCGGCCCGAAGGGCGAGTGAAAACGAGTACTGCTCATTTACAGCTCGTAAACTCCGCGCCCTCGCCCAATTGCGCCTTGCCTGGCTCTAGCTCAAAAGACCCAAAACCGGCTCTGCCTGCCATAGAAATTCCTTAGCTCCCGTAACCCGGATGGAATCCGGGGGAGCGCCATGCACGACCTCCCGGATTCCATCCGGGCTACGAATCTCGCTCCTCCGCTAGAACAAGGACAACGCTATGCGTCTAGTGATCGCTTTGGGCGGCAACGCCCTGTTACGTCGTGGCGAGGCCATGACCGCCGAGAATCAGCGCGACAACGTGCGCATCGCCTGTGAGCAGATCGCCAAGATCGCCACCGGCAACGAGCTGGTGGTGGCCCACGGCAACGGCCCGCAAGTCGGCCTGCTGGCCCTGCAGGGCAATGCCTATGATGCCAAGAACCCCTACCCGCTGGACGTGCTCGGCGCCGAAACCGAAGGCATGATCGGCTATATGATCGAACAGGAGCTGGGCAACCTGCTGCCGGTCGAGGTGCCCTTCGCCACCCTGCTCACCCAGGTCGAAGTCGACCCGGCCGACCCGGCCTTCCAGCACATGACCAAGCCGATCGGCCCGGTCTACCCGAAGGCCGAAGCCGAGCAACTGGCCGCCGACAAAGGCTGGACCATCGCCCCGGATGGCGACAAGTTCCGCCGCGTGGTGGCCAGCCCCAGGCCCAAGCGCATCTTCGAGATTCGCCCGCTGAAATGGCTGCTGGAGAAAGGCACCATCGTCATCGCCGCGGGCGGCGGTGGCATCCCGACCATGTACCAGGACGGCAAGCTGGTCGGCGTGGAGGCGGTGATCGACAAGGATCTGTGCTCGGCCTTCCTGGCCGCCGAGCTGGAGGCCGACCTGCTGGTAATCGCCACCGATGTGGACGCCGTGTACATCGACTGGGGCAAGCCGACCCAAAAAGCGGTGGCCCAAGCCCATCCCGATGAGCTGGAAAAACTCGGCTTTGCCGCCGGCTCCATGGGCCCGAAAGTGCAGGCCGCCTGCGAGTTCGCGCGCAACACCGGCAAGGTCGCGGTGATCGGCTCGCTGCCGGATATCGAGGCCATCGTCCAGGGCACGGCGGGCACTCGGATCAGCACGGCGCAACCCGGCATCAGCTACCGCTAGACGCGCTAAAGCCGTATCGCTCAGGCCCGTCCGGCAACCGCCTGCGGGCCTGAGTGCTGTTCGTCACATCGAGAACCACGCCATCCACAAGGACGCCGCCATGGCTGAGTCGAACAAGAAAATGAGCCTGATGGCCCTGACCACCCTGGTCACGGTCAATATGATGGGCTCGGGGATCATCCTGCTGCCTTCGAGCATGGCCCAGCTCGGCGCCGTGTCGCTGCTGTCGTGGATCATCACCGCCGCCGGCTCGATGGCCATAGCCTGGTGCTTCGCCCAATGCGGCATCTACTGCACGCGCTCCGGCGGCATGTCCGCCTACAGCGAGGAAGCCCACGGCCGGTCGGCGTTCTTCCTCTGCTCGTATCTGTATTTTCTCTCGCTGGTGATCAGTAACGTGGCCATCAGCATCGCCGCGGTGGGCTACCTGACGCCCTTCGTGCCCTGGCTTGGCAGCGGTTCGCTGCCGCTGTTCGTCGGCACTCTGAGCATGATCTGGCTGACCACCTTGGCCAATTTCGGCGGCGCCAGCCTGACCGGCCGTCTCGGTTCGATCACCGTCTGGGGCATCATCATTCCGGTGGCGGGCCTGTGCATCATCGGCTGGTTCTGGTTCTCGCCCGAGGTGTTCAGCACCGCCTGGAACCCGAACAATCTCGAGGTCAGCGATGCCATCACCCAAAGCATCCCGCTGACCCTGTGGGCCTTCCTCGGCATGGAATCGGCGGCGCAAAACTCCGACGCAGTGGAAAACCCCAAACGCAACGTGCCGCTCGCCTGCCTGCTCGGCACCCTCGGCGCGGCGGTGGTCTACGTGCTCTCGACCACGGTCATTCAAGGCATAGTGCCCAATGCCGAGCTGGCCAACTCCAGCGCGCCGTTCGCCCTGGTCTATGCGCAGATGTTCAATCACGGCATCGGCAACCTGGTCATGGGCCTGGCCGTGCTGGCTTGCGTCGGCTCCCTGCTGGGCTGGCAGTTCACCCTGGCGCAGACCGCCAAGGTCACCGCCGACCAGGGCCTGTTCCCGCGCGTCTTCGCCCGAGTCAATCGCTTCGACGCACCGCTGCTGGGCCTGTTGTGCTGCGCCATCCTGCAGAGCCTGATTGCCCTGTCGACCATCTCGCCGAATGTCAGCGAGCAGTTCGGCAAGCTGGTCAACCTGGCCGCCGTGACCAACCTGATCCCCTATGTCACCGCCCTCTCGGGCCTGCTGGTGATCATGTACAAGGCCCGCGTGCCGCTCGAGGTGTTCCGCCGCAACAGCCTGATTTTGCTGATCGGCATGCTCTACTGCTTCTACGCCCTGTATGCCTCGGGCCTGGAAGCCGTATTCGGCGCGGCCCTGGTGATGATCGCCGGCTACCTGCTGTTCGGCATCATCGCCAAACGCCTGGTCGCCGAACTGGATACCCTGCACGCGTCCAAGGGGGATGCCCAATGATCCGCCGACCTTTGTTCCTGCGCGCTGCCGTCGCCCTCCTGCTGAGCAGCGCTCTACTGCCGGCTCACGCCGCCGACCACTTGGCGCAGGTGCGCGCCAGCCAGACCCTCACCCTCGGCTTCGTCGCCGGTGATGCGCCCTTCTCCGCCGGTACGGCCGAGCAGCCCAGCGGCTACGCCATCGAGTTGTGCGGCCTGCTCGGCGAGCAACTCAAGCAACAGCTCGGCCTGGCAGCGCTGAAACTGCGCTATCAGCCCCTGACCGCGGCCACGATGCTCGACGCCGTGGCCACCGGCCAGGTCGCTACGGTGTGCAGCGCAGTGGGCGACACCCTCAAGCGCCGCGAGCAGGTGAGTTTTTCCCTGCCCTACTTCGCCGCCGGCCTGGGCGTAGTGGTACGCCGCGACGCACCGGCCAGCCTGCTGACGCCGATCAACGAGGGTGCCCAGCAGCGCGGCCCGGTATGGCGCGCCACCCTCAACCAGGGCCTCAACCGGCATAGCTTCGCGGTGCTGCAAGACAGCGTCAGCGTCGACTGGGCGCGGGCACGGCTGCGCGCCCTCGGCCTGCAATCGGAGCTGCGCGAAGTGCCCAGCAATGCCGCAGGGCTGGCCATGGTGGTGAATGGTCAGGTCGATGCCTTCTTCGCCGATCGTCTGGTGTTGCTCAACTACCAGGCCGAGAACCCGCGCGGCGGCGAGCTGCTGGTGCCCGAGCGCTTGTTCGATGTGCTGCCCGTGGCTTTGCCACTCGCGCGCGGCGACGACACCTGGCGTCTGGCCGTTGATCGCGCCCTGAGCCAGGTGCAACGCAGCACCGCCGGCCAGGCCCTGTACGCCCGCTACTTCGGCCCGCCGAGCGAGCAGAGCCAACTGCTGATGAAATTGTTCCAGCGCCCCGAGTAAGGGCCGCGCACCCGCCAAGATGGCTCGCCAGGCCCATGCCTGCCTGGCGCAGACCCAGAAGCGTGCGGCGCCGCTAACGACCGAGCGGCGCCGGCCAGATAAGCCCTGGCCGCCACGGGCCAGCAGATAAAAGCGTGACTCGACAGTCAGCCCTCGCGTCAGCTACGCACTAAGCCGATTGCGCCCTCTACGGCTGCCCGACCATTTCCAGGAGTTTTTGCGTGATGTCTCGTTTACCGGTGATTGTTGGTTTTGGTGGCTATAACGCGGCCGGGCGCAGTTCGGCCCACCACGGGTTTCGCCGTACCGTGATCGAATCGCTGAGCGTGGCCGAGCGTCAGCAAACCCTCGCCGGCCTGGCCGTGTTGATGAAGCTGGTGACCTGGGCCGACGGCCACTACCGCGACCAGGACGGCAACGCCCTCAGCCTGGAGCAGTTGGACGCACGTTTCGCCACGCAGATCCTCGCCTCCACCCTGGTGCGCCGGATCGAGAAAAACCACCTGGATGTGGACGCCGCGCCCTGGCAGAAAAACCTCACGGTCACCGGCCCCGCCGGCAAGCCGCTGAGCTTTATCACCCTGCGCAAGCAACTGCCCGAGCCACTGCCCAGCGATTGGACGGTGGAGGCGCTGAACGACAACGATGTGCAGGTCACCCTCTACGACGGCTGCGACATCAAGGTCGACAGCTACCGCAATCTGCCGGTGAAATCCGCCGGCCAGTTGCCCAGCGGCTTCGAACCTGGCGAGCTGTACGCCTCGCGCTTTCACCCGCGCGGCCTGCAACTGACCGTGGTGGCCGCCACCGACGCCCTGCGCTCGATCGGCCTGCCGTGGCAGACCATCGTCGATCAGGTCGCCCCCGACGAAATCGCCGTGTACGCCAGCAGCATCATGAGTCAGCTGGATGAAAACGGCTTCGGCGGCCTGCTGCAATCGCGCCTGAAGGGCGGCCGGGTCACCGCCAAGCAGTTGGCCCTGGGCCTCAACAGCATGCCGGCGGACTTTATCAACGCCTATGTACTGGGCAGCGTCGGCAGCACCGGGAGCATCACCGGCGCCTGCGCCAGCTTCCTTTACAACCTGCAAAAAGGCATCGAACAGATCAGCGCCGGCAAGGCTCGGGTGGTCATCGTCGGCAACAGCGAGGCGCCAATCACCCAGGAATGCCTCGACGGTTACGGCGCCATGGGTGCCCTGGCTACTGAAGAGGGTCTGCGCCAGGTCGAAGCCCAGGAGCAGGCGCATCCGGGCGAGGTGGACTGGCGGCGGGCCAGCCGGCCGTTTGGCCAGAACTGCGGCTTCACCCTGGCCGAGTCCGGCCAGTTCGTGGTGTTGATGGACGACGAGCTGGCTCTGCAACTGGGCGCCGACATCCACGGCGCGGTGCCGGAGGTGTTTATCAACGCCGACGGCTTCAAGAAATCCATCTCCGCGCCCGGCCCTGGCAACTACCTGTGCATGGCCAAGGCCGTGGCCAGCGCCATGCAACTGGTGGGTGAAGACGGCGTGCGCCTGCGCAGCTTCGTGCACGCCCACGGCTCCAGCACCCCGGCCAATCGGGTCACCGAATCGGCGCTGCTCGACCGCGTAGCCGCCAGTTTCGGGATTGCCGACTGGCCGGTGACGGCGGTCAAGGCCTATGTCGGCCACTCCCTGGCCAGCGCCAGCGCCGATCAATTGATCGGCGCCCTGGGCAGCTTCAAGTACCAGTTGATTCCGGGGATCAAGACCATCGACGCCATCGCCGACGACGTACACCGTCAGCACCTGCGCATCGCCCAGGTTGATGTGCCGCGCAGCGAACAGCCCCTGGAGGTGTGCTTTATCAACTCCAAGGGCTTTGGCGGCAACAATGCCAGCGCCGTGGTGCTGGCGCCGCAGGTGGTCGAGCGGATGCTGCGCAAGCGTTACGGGGCCGAACGCTTCGCCACCTATGTGGCCCGCCGCGAACAGACCCGCGCCGCCGCCCAGGCCTACGACCAGCAGGCGCTGCACGGGCAGTTGCAGATCATCTACAACTTCGGTCACGACCTGATCGACGACCAAGCCATTCGCATCAACGACGAACAGATCCAGGTGCCGGGGTTCAACCAGCCGCTGGTGTTCGCCAAGGCTTCACGCTTCGCCGACATGCTCGACTAAAGCCCGGCGTCCAGCGCCTGGGCCGCGCGGCTCAAGCCAGGGCGCGGGCCAGTTGCACCAGCTCGTCACGCCAGGCCGCCGCCTGCGGCAGGGCGAGGAACGAGGGATTGAGAAAGGATTCGCGCGCCTCGTAGGTCAGCGCCTGGCCCTTGAGGTCGAGCACCTCGCCCCCCGCACCTTCGAGCACGCCCTGGGCCGCCGCGGTATCCCACTGCGAGGTCGGCGCCAGACGCGGATAGCAGTCGGCATTGCCCTCGGCGAGCAGGCAGAACTTCAGCGAGCTGCCGACACTGGCCAACTGCAGATCACCAAACTGCTCCGTCAGGCCGGCCAGTAAGCGCTCCTGGGCCGGGCTGGAGTGGCGCTTGCTGGCCACCACGGTGAAGGCGTCGCTGGGCGCGATGCGCACGCTGATCGGCTGTGCCTCGGCCGCCGCCTCGCTGCGCCAGGCGCCCAGACCCGCGCCACCAAAATAGCAGCGGCCACTGGTGGGCATGCCGACCACGCCGAAGACCACGCGGCCCCGGTCGATCAGGGCGACGTTGACGGTGAACTCCTCGGAACCGGCGATAAATTCCTTGGTGCCGTCCAGCGGATCGACCAGCCACCAGCGGCTCCACTGCGCACGCTCGCTCAGGGCAATGTCGGCGGCCTCCTCGGAAAGCACCGGAATCTCCGGCGCCAGGGCGTTCAGGCCGGCCAGCAGCAGATGGTGCGCGGCCAGATCGGCGGCAGTCACCGGCGAGTCATCGGCCTTGGCGGTCACCGCCGTGGCGCAGCGCCAGAACGGCAGAGTGACGACACCGGCCTGGCGCACCAGATCAATGACCGCGGGCAGATAGGGATGGCTCATAGACTCAATTCTCCTCGCTGGGTCAGCAGGTCGCGGGCCAGATACAGGGCGGCCAGGGCGCGGCCCTCGCTGAATTGCGGATGCTCGACCAGCGCCGACAACTCGCCGAGATCAACCCGCTCGACCCGCAACGGCTCCGGCTCGTCGCCCGGCAGGCTCTGTACATACAGATCGCGGGCCAGCACCACCTGGATCTTCTGGCTCATATAGCCCGGCGACAGGCTCAGCTCGGTCAGCCATTCAAGCGTGTGGGCGCCAAAGCCGGCCTCCTCCATCAGCTCGCGATTGGCCGCCAAGAGCACATCCTCACCCGGCTCGATCAGGCCCTTGGGCAGGGAAATCTGATAATCGTCGGTGCCCGCGCAATACTCCTCGACCAACAGGGCATGGCGCGCGTCAACCAAGGCCACGATCATCACCGCGCCATAGCCGGTGCCCTTGCTGGCCAGGCGCTCGTAGGTGCGCTCAACGCCATTGGTGAAGCGCAATTGCAGTTGCTCGACGCAAAACAGGCGGCTACTGGCGACAATCTCGCGGGCGAGGACGGTGGGTTTCTGGCGCATGGCGGGACTCCTTGGCGTGGCCGGCGGGTTATCATAGCGCGGCCAAGATCCTGTCGCGCTGGCCGAGCCTGCTTTCATCCAGCCTCATCGAGAATGACCCATGCTCCCGCTGCCCTGGCCCGCCATCGACACCGTGTTGCTCGACATGGACGGCACCCTGCTCGACCTGCATTTCGACAACCACTTCTGGCTCGAACACCTGCCCCAGCGCTATGCCGAATTGCACGGCATTAGCCGCCAGCAGGCCGATGCCGAACTGCTGCCGCTGTTCCACCAGCATGCCGGCCAGCTCAACTGGTACTGCACGGATTTCTGGAGCCGCGAACTGAACCTCTCGGTGCGCGAGCTCAAGCGCGAAGTGGCCCACCTGATCGCCCTGCGCCCGGATGCCGACACCTTCCTGGCGGCCATTCGCGCCGCCGGCAAACGGGTGGCGCTGATCACCAACGCCCATCGCGACTCGCTGTCGCTGAAGCTCGAGCGCATCGAACTGGCGCCCTACTTCGACCGCCTGATCAGCTCCCACGATTACGGCGTCCCCAAGGAAGACCAGCAGTTCTGGCACGCCCTGCACGCCGACTGGCCCTTCGACCCGGCGCGCACCCTGTTTATCGACGACAGCCTGCCGATCCTGCGTAGCGCCCGCACCTTCGGCATCGCCCACCTGCTGGCGGTGCGCCAGCCGGACAGCCGTCAGCCCGCCAAGGACAGTCAGGAGTTCAGCGCCGTGGCGGACTACCGCACGCTGCTGCCGTAAACGCCGGTCTAGCCGCCAGCCGGAGCGCGAAAGCCCTGCACCCGCGCCGCTAATTGGTGCTCAGCGGCCGGCCCGCTTACACTTCACAGACTCCGTCCCGAGACCTGCCGAATGCGCGGTTGCCGACTTGCTCCTGCTCTGCTGCTCGCCGCCAGCCTGCTCAGCCCAACCAGCCAGGCCGGCCAAGACGTGCGCGTCTGCCAACAGGCCGCGGAGAAGTACGCCTACCGCCTGGAGCTGGCCGAACTGATTCTGGCGCGCACCGCCGCCACGTATGGCCCAAGCCAGATCCAAGCCAATGCCCAGCCCGACCCGCCCCAGCAGCGCTGCCTAACCATGCTCCGTGAGGGCCAGGTTGACCTGGCCTTCGTCCCGCCCGACAGCGAGCGGCTGCGCGACTTCGCGGTGATCCCCTTCGACCTGCACAACGGCATGCTCGGCTACCGTGTGCTGCTGATTCGCAAAACCGATGCCGAGCGTTTCGCCCAGGTCAACAGCCTGGCCGACCTGCGCCAATTGCGCGGCGGCTTCGGCAGCCAATGGAGCGATTTCCGCCTGTTCGCCCGCAACCAACTGCCGGTGGAGGGCCTGGCCAACCCCGACAACCTGCTGGCGATGCTCGGCAAACGCCGCTTCGACTACTACCACCGCGGCCTGCATGAGGCCTGGCGCGAACTGGACGAAAACCCCGTGGCCGGCGCCGAGCTGATGGTTGAGCCGCACCTGGCGCTGGTCTACCACCTGCCGGTGTACTTCACCTTCAATCGCAACGATCGGCGCCTCAAGCAACGCTTCGAGCAGGGTCTGGCCCAGGTGCAGGCCGACGGCAGCCTGCGCGCGCTGTTTCTGCGCCACTTCGGCCAACTGGCCAACCAGGCCGGACTGGAGCAACGCACCCTGATCGTCCTCGACTACCCCAACCCGCCCGGCCTGCCCGCCCCCGACACCCATCTGTGGCTGCACCGCGACTAGCTCGCCAGAGTCTAAGCCCGCCGCAGCTATTGCCAATGTGTCTAACCTGGCCCGCCAATTTGGCCTAAGATCAAGCCATACGCACTGCAGAGGAGGAGTCACATGCAGGTAGCCGGAGTCACCAGCAGCTTGCCGCTCTCGACCCAGATCATCAAAAAGACCGGGCAAGCGGCGCAAGCACCTGAAGCCCCGGTCAATCCGGAACAGGTCAACCGCGCCGTCGACCGCGCCAGTGATCGAGTCACAGAGAACCAAGCCAGCCGGGCACAAACCCAGACTGATCGGCGTACGTATGCCACGCAGATATACAGTGCCAATAGCCAGCAAAAGCAGATCGACACTTACCTGGCTGTTGCCAGCGAGGGCGAGGTTGATAGCACCTCTGGATCTACGTCAGCCGCACTGCAACTGCGCGACAACGCAACCACCGCAGCTCTGCCGGACATTCGCGACAACCCAGGCCAGCAACGGCCACCCGCTGAACCGGTTAAACCCGAGCCGTACCTCGACACCCGCGCCTGATCTGCCCAGCAGACACGCACAAAAAACCGCCTACGGGCGGTTTTCTTATGCCGGCGCACTGCCGCCAATGCTTGCACTGGCAGCGTCCCGCGGCCCTCCAGCCTGGGCCATTCAGCCCCTTTTAGCGGTGTCCACAGCGGCGCTCTCACGCTAGGCTAGCGTCTGTCCTTTGCCTTTGAGAGTTCCGCCATGAGCGACCTGCCCGAGTCCCTGCCCAGCCAGAATCCACTGACGGGCGAGCCGCTGACCAGCATCGAGGCGCGCGTGCTGGGCTGCCTGATCGAGAAACAGGCCACCACCCCGGAAACCTACCCGCTAACCCTCAACGCCGCCGTCCTGGCCTGCAACCAGAAGACCAGCCGCGAGCCGGTGCTCAACCTCAGCCCCGGCGAAGTCGGCCACGCCCTGCGCAGCCTCGAGGCGCGCGGCCTGGCCCGCCTGGTGATGGGCAGCCGCGCCGACCGCTGGGAGCAGCGCACGGAAAAGCAACTGGAGCTGGTGCATGCCCAGGTCATCCTGCTCGGCCTGTTGCTGCTGCGCGGCCCGCAGACCCTCAATGAACTGCTGACCCGCAGCCAACGCATGCACGACTTCGAGGATCTGGCCGAGCTGCACCATCAGCTCGAACGCCTGATCAGTCGCGACCTGGCCTGCCTGCTACCGCGCCAGGCCGGCCAGCGCGAAGACCGCTATATGCACCTGCTCGGCAGTGCCGATGACCTGCACGCCGCCCTCAGCGCCCGGCCCGCAGAGCGCCACGACAGCCAACCCGACGACAGCCGCTACGCACAACTGGAAGCCCGCATCGCCGCCCTGGAAGAACGCCTGAGCCGCCTCGAAGCGCCAGACGACAACCTCTAGGCTCCGTTGCCAAATACCAAAAGCGTGTTGCAAGGCATCCGTTCTCACGCAAATGGTTGTGCTTGATAGTGGAGCGCGCGGGCATGGTTAAAAGCTTCGCGGTTAAGACCGCTCCCACAAACTTGCAGACGCCTCGATCCCTCGGTCCCGTCAGGAGGCCGAGTGGAGGCGCTGTGTAGAGGGGCGTTTGGCAGGGATGCCAAACGAGGAACGATGGGCCAGGGATGGCCCACCGTGACGACCCTCGGAACAGCGCCGTAGCGAGGGGAGTTTCGCGCAGCGAAACCCGAATGCCGGGTGCGCTTTCTCTTTGGTTACTTTCTCTTTCGCGCAAGCAAAGAGAAAGTAACTCGGCGTAAAGCCGAAACCGGTAGCAGCCAAACACGCAACACATAACGGGTCATAGCCAATAAAAAAAGCGTGCCTGAAGCACGCCTTTTTATTCACCACGATGGCTCTGCGGGCCTTAACTGGCCAATGAAAAGCGCGCCACCGAGCCGTTCAAGGCGACCGCCATGCGTGACAGCTCTTGCCCGGCGATGTCGGTATGCCGTGCCCCATCAAGCACCTGCTGGGACAGGTCGCGAATGCCGATCAGGTTGCGATCCACTTCGCGGGCCACTTGCGCCTGCTCCTCCGAGGCACTGGCGATCATCAGGTTGCGCTCGTTGATTTGCGAGATCGACTGAGTAATCTCCTCCAGCGCCTCGCCTGCCGAGCGGGCCACGTCGAGTGTCGCACTGGCCAGCGAGTTGCTGCTGTGCATGGCGTTGACCGCTTCATCGCTATCCTGGCGAATGCCGCCGATCATCTGCTCGATCTCGCCGGTGGATTGCTGGGTGCGATGGGCCAACGCCCGCACCTCATCGGCCACCACGGCAAAACCGCGCCCGGCATCGCCGGCCCGGGCCGCCTCGATAGCCGCGTTCAGGGCCAGCAGGTTGGTCTGGTCGGCAATCGCGCGAATCACTTCCAGCACCCGGCTGATTTCATGCACGCGCCCGGCCAGGTGCTCGATGCATTGCGAGGTGTCGGTGACACCGCTGGCCAGGGCACCGATCGACTCGACGGTTTTCAGTACCTGGGCGCGGCCACGCTGGGCGGCCTGCTCGGACTGGCGCGAGGCCTCGGAGGTGCTCACCGCATTGCGCGCCACATCGTCTACCGCCGCGGTCATCTGGTTGACCGCGGTGGCGGCCTGTTCGATTTCCTCGTTCTGGCGCTGCAGGTTGGCGGCAGTTTCGCTGCTCACCGCACTCAACTCTTCCGAGGACGAGGCCACCTGATCGACCGAGTGGGAAATCTGCCGCACGATCTGGCTCAGGCTCTGCTGCATCTCCTGCATATCAACCATCAGGCTCTCGCTATCCCCAGCCTGCACCGGTACCTGGCCGGTCAGGTCGCCCTTGGCGATTTGCCGGACGATCTGCGCCGCCGTCAGTGGCTCGCCGCCCAATGGCCGAGTCACGCTGCGAGTAACGATCAGGGCAGCAGCCACCACCAACGCCAGGCACACCAGGAGAATGCCGAGCATGATGATGCGTACATCGTCGTAAATCGCCACGGCCGCGACACTGCGCTGGGCAAACACCTCCGATTGCAGGGCCATCAGCTTGTTCAGGCTGTCGTAGACCTGCAACTCCGCTGGTATCACACGGCTGTGCAACAGGCTGCTGGCCTGCTCGGTCTGGCCTTGCTGAAGGCGCTCAAGCACCTCGCTAAAGGCCGCCACATAGGCTTCCCGGTTCGCCTTGAGCTGGCCAAACAGCGCCTGGCCCTTAGGCAGATGCAACAGCGGGCCGAGGGTATCCATGGCCTGGGTGATGCGCTGCTTGGTCACCTGCACGGCTGCACGCGCCTCGGCATTATCCTTGTTCAACAACAGGTCGCGGGTATTGCGCGCGTTGTCGCGCACGCCGGTGGCGATCTGCATGATAGGTTCAATCTTCGGCCATTCCTGGCTGACGATGCTGGTCGACTGATCGCGCAGGGTCGCCAGATTGCTCAGGCTATAGAGTGCCAGTAACAACAGCCCCAGCGGGGCGATGCTGAAGCCGAGCAACATGCGTGTCGCCGTTGTTAGTTTGAAGCCCATAGCGATGTTCCTTGAGTGAGCCCGAGCGTTGCTTCAAGGCTAGTCAGATCGGGGCCATTTGCCGTGCCGGCCGACGAACAGCCAGCAAACATGGCCGATCAGACAGTTTAAGCCAGGCCCGCAAAGTCCTCTAACCACTAATGGCTAATTGACATCCTGGTAAATTGGCTTTACCAGTTATCGAGAATGACTTCTAATCCCCACGATAAGCGCCCGCCACCCCCATCCATTCACACTCCCAGCAGCCCACAACCCCAGGACGCCCCGATGGCCGCAAGCAGCCTGTTTACCTTGATCGACGATATTGCCAGCGTGCTCGATGATGTGGCCCTGATGAGCAAGATGGCGGCCAAGAAGACCGCCGGCGTCCTCGGTGATGACCTCGCCCTCAACGCCCAACAGGTCACTGGCGTGAGTGCCGAGCGTGAGTTGCCGGTGGTTTGGGCGGTGGCCAAGGGGTCGCTGCGCAACAAACTGATTCTGGTGCCGGCGGCCCTGTTGATTGGCAGCTTGGCGCCCTGGGCGGTGATCCCGCTGCTGATGCTCGGCGGCGCGTTTCTGTGTTTCGAGGGCTGCGAGAAACTGGCGCACAACTACCTGCATGATCGGGAGGCCGAGCACGCCGACCTGCGCCGCGCCCTGAGCGATCCGCAGGTCGACCTGCTGGCCTTCGAGAAGGACAAAATTGCCGGCGCCATCCGCACCGACTTTATCCTCTCGGCGGAAATCATCGTCATCACCCTTGGCAGCGTGGCCGGCGAGGCCTTTATCAAGCAGCTCAGCGTGCTGGCGCTGATCGCCGTGGTGATGACCATCGGCGTCTATGGTCTGGTGGCCGGCATCGTCAAGCTCGACGACGCCGGCCTGTATCTCAGCCGCAAGACTTCCAGAGCGCTGCGCGGCCTCGGCAACCTGCTGCTCGGCGCCGCGCCCTGGCTGATGAAAAGTCTGTCGGTGATCGGCACTGCGGCGATGTTTATGGTCGGTGGCGGCATCCTCAGCCACGGCATCCCGGCGGCCCATCACCTGATCGAGCACCTGGCGGCCGGCGTCGCCAGGCTGCCCGTTCTCGGCGGCGTGCTCAGCGCACTCACCGCACCGCTGCTCAATGGCCTGGTCGGGGTCATGGCCGGAGCGCTGGTACTGGCCCTGGTCAGTGGCGCCAGCCGCGGCTGGCGCGCACTCAGGGGCAATAGCCGCTAGAAGCGGTCGCGAATCACCACCTCGCTCAAGGGCAGCTTGCCGACCCGCGGCTTGGCCTCGACCAGCTTCTTGCCCACGGCCACCATCAGGGCGATCACATGGTTGTCCGGCAGGTTGATCAGCTTGCCCACGGCGTCGAAGTCGAAGCCGTCCATCGGGCAGGAGTCCAGGCCCTTGCCACGGGCGGCGAGCATCAGGGTCTGAGCCATCAGGCCGCTGCTGCGCATCACCTCGTCACGCTGCACCTGGGGCTTGTCGCGGTAATAGCTGTCGATGGCGCCAGCCATATAGCTCTGCACCTCGGCCGGCGCGCCTTCCCAGACGCGACCAACGTTGGCACTCCAGCTGTCGAGCTGGGCGCAGACCACCACCAGCAGCGAAGCATCGGTGACTTGCGCCTGGCCCCAGGCTGCTTCGCGGATCTGTGCGCGCAGGGCCGGGTCGCTGACTTCGACAAAGCGCACGTGTTGCAGGTTGAACGCCGAAGGGGCGAACAGGGCCAGTTGCAGCAGTTGGTCTTTTTGCTCGCGGCTGAGGGTGAAGGTCGGGTCGAAACCCTTGATGGCGCGGCGAGTGCTGATGGCTTCTTCGATATGCATAGTGGCTCCAGGGCGCGGGAAAGAATCAGTCGCCATGGTAGGGCGCAGGTGCAGGCAAAACCATCCGCCATTGCTGATCAAAATCATCGAGCAAGCCGATGACTGCACGCAACACCGGCCCCTTAAGTCAAGCAAATGGCTTTTTGTAGCCCGGATGAAATCCGCGGCACTGGCGGCCGAACGCGCTCCCGGATTTGATCCGGGCTACCCTCTCGCCGTAGGACGCTTGCGCCGCGGATTGCACGGATACTTCGGCGCCCACAAAAGTCCTGCGCACAAGCGGAATCGACCTCAACCCACCACAGACTGCTCCTGCACCCAGGCACGTACGGCGGCGTAGGGGTAGTTTTCCAGCGCTGCAAAGCCGGGCATACCGCGCGCCTTGAGCTTGCTCAGCAGCGGCACGCTAATACCGCAGAGGAAGCGGGTCAGGCATTCGCCACTCGGCGCCAGCCCGTTGAAGTCCAGGTGCCGCTGGCTGAACACCTCACAGAGGGCATTCAGTCGGTGCTCGCGCAATGGCGCCAAGATCGGCGGCGCAGGCAAGCGGGCGATCTGGCCATGGCACACCGAGCAATGCCCACAGCGCTGCGGCGCCAGGGCATCGCCAAAATAGTCGGCCAGGCGCTGGCTCAGGCACTGCTCGGTGGCGAACAGGTCGAGCATGGCGTGGATGCGGGCGATCTCGCTGGCTTCCTGCTGCTGGAAATAGCCATGCAGCTCGGCGCCTAGGGCGGCGCAATCGAAGCGTGCGTCGAGCACGGCGTAGACCTCGGTCATCTGCTTGCTTTCCAGCTCGATCCAGCCGCGCTCCTGAAACCAGTCCAGGGCCTTGACCACTCGAGCGCGCTCGGCCTGATGCTGGCTGTAGAGGCTGGCGAAATCCACCGTACACCAGGTCCGCGCCCGCGCCGAGGTGGCGATGATGGCGGCGACAAACTGGCGGCGCTCACCCTCGAACTTATCCAGCAGCGCTTCGGGCTCGATCAGGTACTTGAAACGGTATTCGGCGAAGTAGGCATAGCGCGGGGCGATGATGCCGCGCAGTTCCAGCTGCACCAGCAGGGTTTTCAGCGGCAACTGGCGAATATTGCTCTGCTCGGAGAGCTGATTGAGCATCAGCTCCCATTCGCCACCTTGGCCTGCGCCACGCAGCTCAGCCAGCACGCAACGGATACCGGCCAGCTCTGGCGTATCGCCGTAGACGAAGTTTTCCAGCACGTTGAGGCTGTCGCGATTGGCCAACACCAGGCAGTCGGAGGGCCGGCCATCACGACCGGCGCGGCCGATTTCCTGGCTGTAGTTCTCGATGGATTTGGGCAGGTCGAAATGCACCACGTTGCGGATGTCGGCCTTGTCGATGCCCATGCCAAAGGCGATGGTGGCGACGATGCAGTTGATCGCCCCGGCCATAAACTGGCGCTGGATCGCTTCGCGCGCCTCATGGGCCATGCCGGCGTGGTAGGCGCTGGCGGCGATGCCGCGCTGGCTGAGCTGCGCCGCCACCTGTTCGGCGGTCTTCTGCTGAGTGACGTAGACGATGCTCGGCTCACCGGCCTTGGCGCCCAGCCATTCGACCAGGCGGCGCTGCTTGTCACGCCCGGCCACCGGCTCCACCAGCAGGTTGAGGTTGGCCCGGTAGAAGCCGGTGGTGACCACATCGTCCGCAGCAATCGCGAACTTCTTCTGCATATCGGCCACGACCGGCGGCGTCGCCGTGGCGGTGAGCAGCAGCACCTGGGGGATAGCGAACTGGCGCTGGTAGTCAGGCAGTTTGAGGTAGTCGGGGCGGAAGTTGTGCCCCCACTCGGAGATGCAGTGGGCCTCATCGACCACCAGCAAGGAGATCGGCACCTGGCTGATGAAGTTGCGAAAGCGCTCGTTCTTCAGGCGCTCGACCGAAATCATCAGGATTTTCAGCTCGCCGGATTTGGCGCGGGCCATGGTCTCGGCGGTTTGCTCGCGGCTCTGCGCCGAGTCGATGCTGGCCGCGCTGATGCCACGGGCATGCAGGAACGCCAGTTGGTCCTGCATCAGCGCCAGCAGTGGCGACACCACCAGGGTCAGGTGCGGCAGGTGCAGGGCCGGCAACTGATAGCACAGCGACTTGCCCGAGCCCGTGGGGAAGATGGCTGCCGCCGAACGGCCGGCCAGTACGGCCTCGACCACTTCTTGCTGGCCGGGGCGCAACTGGCTGAAGCCGAAGACGCGGGAAAGGGTAGCCAACATCAGCGCTCACTCCATGATCAAAAAGGTTTAGCCACAGACAATAGACGCACCCACAAAAAAACCGCCCGAAGGCGGTTTTTTCACTCAAGGCACCAGGGTCTGTCCCCGCTTCATTCGCGGCCGCGATGAAACGGGAACAGACCCTAGAGCTTACAACTGCGGGCCGGCGTTCTTGATGGCGTCGGAAACATCGAACTTCTTGAAGTTGTCGATGAACTTGGCCGCCAGTTCCTTGGCCGCCGCATCGTAGGCCGCCGGGTCTTCCCAGGTGACACGCGGGTTAAGCAGGTTGGTTTCTACGCCTGGTACGGCTTTGGGCACATCCAGGTTGATCAGTGGCAGGTGTTCGGTTTCGGCACCGACCAGCACGCCGCTCTGGATGGCCGCGATCACCGCACGGGTAGTCGGGATGTTGAAGCGCTTGCCGACACCGTAGCCACCGCCAGTCCAGCCGGTGTTGACCAGGTACACCTTGGAGCCGAAGCCCTGGATGCGCTTGATCAGCAGCTCGGCGTACTCGCCAGCCGGGCGCGGGAAGAACGGCGCGCCGAAGCAGGTGGAGAAGGTCGACTTGATGCCGCCGCCCGAACCCATTTCGGTCGAGCCGACCAGCGCGGTATAGCCGGACAGGAAGTGATAAGCCGCCTGCTCGTTGTTGAGGATCGACACCGGCGGCAATACGCCAGTCAGGTCGCAGGTCAGGAAGATCACCGCGTTAGGCTCGCCGGCCCGGTTGGCCTCGACGCGCTTCTCGATCAGCTCCAGCGGGTAAGCGGCACGGCTGTTCTGGGTCAGGCTGGCGTCGGCGTAATCCGGCAGACGGGTGAGCGGGTTGAGCACCACGTTTTCCAGCACGGCGCCGAACTGGATGGCTTTCCAGATCACCGGCTCGTTCTTGGCCGACAGGTCGATGCACTTGGCATAGCAACCGCCTTCGATGTTGAACACGGTGCCCACACCCCAGCCGTGCTCGTCGTCACCGATCAGGTAACGGCTTTCATCGGCCGACAGGGTGGTTTTGCCGGTGCCGGACAGGCCGAAGAACAGGGTGGTGTCGCCATCTTCGCCAACGTTGGCAGCGCAGTGCATCGGCAGCACGTCAACGTCCGGGAGCAGGAAGTTCTGCACCGAGAACATGGCTTTCTTCATTTCGCCGGCGTACTGCATGCCGGCCAACAGCACTTTTTTATCGACGAAGTTGATGATCACGCAACCATCGGAGTTAGTGCCGTCACGCTCGGGCACGCACTCGAAGAACGGCGCGTTGATGATCTGCCACTCGCGCTTGCTGCTTGGGTTGAACTGTTCCGGGTTGATAAACAGGCAACGGCCGAACAGGTTGTGCCAGGCGGTTTCGGTGGTCATCTTGACCGCCAGGTAGTGCTCCGGGTGGGCACCTACATGGACGTGGGAGACGAAACTTTCGCGACCGGCCACATAAGCCTCAACGCGCTCCCACAGGGCGGCGAACTTGTCGGCCGGGAACGGGCGGTTGATGCTGCCCCAGGCGATGGCCGCCTCGGTGGTGGCTTCTTGCACGATAAAACGGTCAGCCGGGGAACGACCGGTACGGTGACCGGTTTTCACTACCAGCGAACCGTTGGCGGCCAGTTCACCTTCGCCACGCCGGATCGCTTCTTCGATCAGTTGTGCGGCACTAATGTCGGTGTACACGGCGGTATTGGCTTGAGTCATGCGGGTCCCCGTCGGCCAGTGGCCGAGTCCTCCATACGTTTTGTAGTGCTTGGCAAGCAACACTACAGCTGAAAAAGTGCCGGCGATTATGCCAGAAAAGCCCGGTTTGGGCGAAAAACACTCAATTTGCGGCTTTTAGTGCCGCGTATTCGCTGGCGCCTGGCTGCCGCCACCGGCGAACAGCTGTGCGACGTCAGCCGCATCGAACGAGTAACGTTCGTTGCAGAATTGGCAATCAATCACCACCGCGCCGCCCTGCTCGGCCAGCAGGTTCTCGGCATCTTCCAGGCCCAGGCTGACCAGGGCATTGGCCGAGCGCTCCCGTGAGCAGCTGCAGCGAAAGCTCAGGGCGTTGGGTTCGAACAGGCGCAGGGCCTCTTCGTGATACAGGCGGTGCAACAAGGTTTGGTTATCCAGCGCCAACAGCTCTTCGGCGCTCAGGGTGTTGGCCAGGGTCAGCAGGTGCAGCCAGTTGTCCTGGCGCTCATCGGCATCGAGCAAGCGATCAGCCGGCAGTTGTTGCAGCAGCAGGCCACGGGCGCGCAGGCCGTCGGCGTGCAGCCAGAAACGGGTGGCCAGTTGCTCGGAGGTCTGGAAGTAGTTGCTCAGGCAGGCAGCCAGGTCGGCGCCGTGCAGATCAACGATGCCCTGGTAGCGCTGGCCCTGGGTCGGCTCAACGGTAATCGCCAGCACGCCATCGGGCATCAGTTCGCTCAGCGTCGCCAACTCGCCGAGCTGGGCGCTTTCGTAGCGGGCGATGCCGCGCAACTCACGGGCACTCGAGCACTCGACCATCAGCAGCGGCACCGCGCCGCTGGAGCGCGCCTGCAGCACCAGCAGGCCGTCAAATTTCAGGGTGCCGACCAGCAAGGCCGCAGCGGCCATCAGCTCGCCCAGCAACTGGGCCACCGCAGGCGGGTAGTCGTGCTTGGCCAGGACGTGCTGATAGCTTTCCTGCAGCGCGACCAGCTCGCCACGCACATCGCTGTCATCAAAAAGAAAACGCTGGGAGAAATCAGCCATGCCGCAATCGCCGTGTTCAGTCAGGGCCGGCGATTTTAGGCGCAAACCGGCAGGCGCACCAAGCGCCGGTTGTCTATCGCTGGCGCGGGGAAAATCTATTGCTCCTGCGCGCCGCGCCAATGCTCGATTTGTCGGCGCTGCTTCTTGCTCGGCCGACCATCGGTGCTCATGCCCAGGGCGCCGGCCTTGCGCAGGGCGGCGGCCTGCTCGCGCTTGAGTAGGCTGTCCGGCGTTTCGCTGTACAAGGCCTGGGCCTCGGCGGCGCCACGGCGCACTGCGGATAATGCCTCGATCTTTATCCGGCGCTCATCGAAGCCCTGGCGCACGCTCAGCTCATCGCCCACCTTCGGCTCCTTGCCGGGCTTGCAGCGCTCGCCCCGGCAATGCACCTTGCCACCCTCGATGGCGGCCTTGGCCAGGGCGCGGGTCTTGAACAGGCGCGCGGCCCACAGCCATTTATCCAGGCGCACAGCCTCCAGCGGTTTATCCATCATCTGCGTTCTCGCCCGTGCGGCACGCCGCGCAATGGGCGGGTGCGCTTGTCATATTGGCCGACTAGAATGCCGGCATCTCTGTCGAATAGCCTACCGTGAAAACATTCGAGCAACTCAGCGTGATTGGTCTGCGTGAATGGGTGGCCCTGCCCGATCTCGGCGTGGCCGGCCTGCGCGCCAAGATCGACACCGGCGCCAGCACCTCCAGCCTGCATGCCACCGATATTCAGCCCTTCGAGCGCGACGGCCAACCGTGGGTGCGCTTCACCGCCCACCTCGGCACCGTCCTGCAACTGCGCCATCGCCACTGCGAGGCGCCGCTGCTGACCCTGAAAACCATCAAGAGCTCCAACGGCCATAGCCAGAGCCGCTACGTAATTCGCACGCGCCTGAGCCTGGGCGAGCGCAGTTGGCCGGTGGACTTCACCCTGACCTGTCGCAAGGCCATGCGCTACCGCCTGCTGATCGGCGCCAAGGCCCTGGTCGATGGCCAGTGGCTGGTCAATCCGGCGCTTTCATATATTCAGGACAAGCCGGCGATCCCGGCTGCCAACTCTACCGTTACGGGTGTTCAATGAAGATCGCCGTGTTGTCGCGCAATCCGCGCTTATATTCCACTCGCCGCCTGGTCGAAGCCGGCACCGAACGCGGCCATGAGATGCAGGTGATCGATACCCTGCGCGCCTATATGAACATCGCCAGCCACAAGCCGCAGATCCACTATCGCGGCCAGGCGCTGGAAGGCTTCGATGCGGTGATCCCGCGAATCGGCGCCTCGGTGACCTTCTACGGCTGCGCCGTGCTGCGCCAATTCGAGATGATGGGCGTGTTCCCGCTCAACGAATCGGTGGCCATCAGCCGCTCGCGCGACAAGCTGCGTTCATTGCAATTGCTGTCACGGCGCGGCGTCGGCCTGCCGGTGACCGGCTTTGCCCACTCGCCGGACGACATCCCCGACCTGATCCGCATGGTCAGCGGCGCGCCGCTGGTGATCAAGGTGCTGGAAGGCACCCAGGGCATCGGCGTGGTGCTGTGCGAAACCGAGACCGCCGCCGAGTCGGTGATCGAGGCCTTTATGGGCCTCAAGCAGAACATCATGGTGCAGGAGTACATCAAGGAAGCCGGCGGCGCCGACATTCGCTGTTTCGTGGTCGGCGACAAGGTGATCGCGGCGATGAAGCGTCAGGCCAAGCCTGGCGAATTCCGCTCCAACCTGCACCGTGGCGGCACCGCCAGCCTGATCAAGATCACCCCGGAAGAGCGCATGACCGCGATCCGCGCCGCCAAGGTCATGGGCCTGTCGGTGGCCGGCGTCGACATCCTGCGCTCCAACCACGGCCCGCTGGTGATGGAGGTGAACTCCTCGCCGGGCCTGGAAGGCATCGAGACCACCACCGGCAAGGATGTGGCCTCGATGATCATCCAGTACATCGAGAAAAACGGCGGCCCGCACCTGACCCGCACCAAGGGCAAGGGCTAGCAAACCGCCCTACTCACCACTGCCCACTCACCACTCACCACTCACGAACAACTTACACCGCGTCGCGCGGCAGCATCAGGCCGATCGGCAGGCACACTCGGGCTTCCATGCCGCCGCCGGAGCGGTTGCGCAGTTCCACGCTGCCGCCGTGCAGGGCGGCGATGCGCTTGACGATGGCCAGGCCCAGGCCCGTGCCTTTGCCGCCGCGGGCGCGGTCGCCACGGATAAACGGATTGAAGATCGCATCCAGCTCCGCCGGATCAACGCCGGCACCGCGATCCAGCACGCTCAGCACCACATAGGGCGCGCCGCAGCTGCCACTCACATACGCCGCCACTTCGACGCCGTTGCCGCCGTAGCGCAGGGCGTTTTCGATCAGGTTGACCAGCAGCCGCTTGATCGACACGCGCCGCAGCGGTAGCGGCGGCATGGCCTCCAGACACAGGCGCAGGCGCTCCTGCTGCTGGTTGTAGGGCGCCACCACCTCGTGAATCAGCGCACCGAGATCGACCTGCTCCGGCGCCTCGTCGCGGCCATCACGAATAAAGGCGAGGAACTGGTCGAGGATGGCGTCCATGTCTTCGATGTCGCGGACCATGTCTTCGGTCAGCTCGGCATCGCTGTGCAGCAACTCCAGGGCCAGACGCAGACGGGTCAGCGGAGTGCGCAAATCGTGGGACACGCCGGCCAGCATCAACTCACGCTCGCGGGCGCCCTGCTCGACATCCTCGGCCATCTGATTAAAGGCGCGGTATACCTCGGCCATCTCGCTCGGCGTATCGCTGACCGGCAGGCGCACGCTGCGCCCGCGGCCGAGCTGGCGGGCGGCAAACACCAGGCGTTTGAGCGGCGCACTGAGCTGGCGCACGAAGATCCAGGCGGCGCCGGTGGACAGCACGCCGATGGCCAAAAACCAGCCCAGCACGCTCCAGATCCGCTGGCCACGCAGCGGGTGCGGATACAGCGGCACGATCAGCCAGTCCGGACCCAGGCTCGGCGCCCGCACCCACAGCGCCGGCGGGCTCTGCACACGCACGCGCACCTGGCTGTCGCTGCCCAGCTCGTCCTGCATCTGCCGCTCGAACACCTCGCTGTAGGGCCAGTGGTGCTCGCCGGCCGGCACGCTCTCCGCAGGCGCGATGCGCAACCCCGACGCCTTGGCGATGGCCAGCCGCGATTGCTCATCCGCCGCCCAGTAGGCGCGCAGGGTCAGCGCCGTGCCGTGGCTGTACTGGCGGTCCACCAGCATGTCCTCGTTCATCATCAGATAAACCAGGGTCAGCGCCTTGGAGAACAGCACCACGCCGAGCACCAGCAACAGGGTGCGGGCGAAGAAGCTTTGCGGGAACCACAACGGAGTTTTCATCAGACCAACACTGTGCCTGTAGGAGCCAGCTTGCTGGCGATGTGAACGATGCGATCGCCAGCAAGCTGGCTCCTACAGAAGGGCATTCGAGCGCGGCCTACGGTCACTTATTGCCATCCGGCACAAACACATAGCCCACGCCCCAGACCGTCTGGATATAGCGTGGCTTGGACGGGTCCGGTTCGATCAGCCGACGCAGACGCGAGATCTGCACGTCGATGGAGCGCTCCAGGGCATCCCACTCGCGACCGCGGGCCAGGTTCATCAGCTTGTCGCGGGTCAGCGGCTCGCGGGCGTGTTGCACCAGGGCCTTGAGCACGGCGAATTCACCGGTGGTGAGCATATGGACTTCGTCGCCCTTCTTCAGCTCGCGAGTGGCGAGAAACAGCAGGTAGTCGCCGAAGCTGACGGTCTCGTCCTCGCTGGTCGGCGCACCCGGCACCACCGGCGCCTGACGGCGCAGCACGGCCTTGATCCGCGCCAGCAATTCACGCGGGTTGAACGGCTTGCCCAGGTAATCATCGGCGCCCTGCTCCAGACCCTGGATTCGGCTGCCCTCGTCGCCCTTGGCGGTGAGCATGATGATCGGCATCTGGTTGTTGCCATCGCGCAGGCGCTTGCACGCGGCCATGCCATCTTCGCCCGGCAGCATCAGGTCGAGCACCAGCAGGTGAAACAGCTCGCGGCTAAGCATGCGATCCATCTGCTCGGTGTTTTCCACCGCCCGCACGCGGTAACCCTGCTCGCTGAGGAAGCGCTCAAGCAAACGGCGCAGGCCGGGATCGTCATCGACGATAAGGATTTTTTCGCCTTCGACGGCAGCAACTTTCGATTCAGGGGGCATAACGACTCCTTTCATGATGGGGCGATTATGGCGCAGCCCGCGTCCGCCTGTACGGCGGCCATTGTTAGCAGATTTGTCTTGCTGGGGAGTGGTAAGTGGCGATGGTGGCGAGCCGGCTGGCGGTTTTCTCTGCCGATCTTGGCCGCACCGCAAGCCAAGCCGGGCGCGAGGCTCGCCGCACCGCGCCCACTCCCCACTCCCCACTCCCCACTCACTACTCACTACTCCCCACTCACTACTCACCCCCCACCAGTCAGTTACAATGCCGGCCTTTTTGCGACGGGCCGGCTGGCCTGCCAGTGTTCACTTTGCGTCAGGTGTCTCTATGCTCAGCATCAACAACCGCATCGCCGAAGAACTGGGCGTGCGCCCGCAACAGGTGGCTGCCGCCGTAGCGCTGCTGGATGAAGGCTCCACCGTGCCCTTTATCGCCCGCTACCGCAAAGAGGTCACCGGCAGCCTCGACGACACCCAACTGCGTAACCTGGAAGAGCGCCTGCGCTACCTGCGCGAGCTGGACGACCGCCGCGCCAGCATCCTCGCCAGCATCGACGAGCAAGGCAAGCTGACCGCCGAACTGGCCCGCGAGATCAACCTGGCCGACACCAAGACCCGCCTCGAAGATTTGTACCTGCCGTACAAGCAGAAGCGCCGCACCAAGGGCCAGATCGCCCTGGAAGCCGGCCTCGGCGAGCTGGCCGACGCCTTGTTCAACGACCCGAGCCTGAGCCCAGAGACTGAGGCGGCGCGTTTTATCGATGCGGAAAAAGGCTTCGCCGACAGCAAGGCCGTGCTCGAAGGCGCCAAATACATCCTCATGGAACGCTTCGCCGAAGACGCCACCCTGCTCGCCAGCCTACGCAACTTCCTCAAGCAAGAAGCCACCCTGAGCGCGCGCCTGGTGGCCGGCAAGGAAGAAGAAGGGGCGAAGTTTCGCGATTACTTCGAACATGACGAGCGCTTCAAGGGCGTGCCATCGCACCGTGCCCTGGCGATCTTCCGTGGTCGCAACGAAGGCTTCCTCAGCGCCAGCCTGAAAGTCGGCGATGAACTGCCCGGCAGCATGCACCCCTGCGAGGGCATGATCGGCGAGCGTTTCGGCATCAGCAACCAAGGTCGCCCGGCAGATAAATGGCTGGGCGAAGTGGTGCGTTGGACCTGGAAGGTCAAGCTCTACACCCACCTGGAAACCGACCTGTTCGGCGAACTGCGCGAAGGCGCCGAAGACGAGGCGATCATGGTGTTCGCCCGCAACCTGCACGACCTGTTGCTGGCCGCGCCGGCCGGCCCGCGCGCGACCCTGGCCCTCGATCCGGGCCTGCGCACCGGCTGCAAGGTGGCGGTGGTGGATGCCACCGGCAAGGTGCTGGACACCGCCACCGTCTACCCGCACGCGCCGCGCAACGACTGGGACGGCACCCTGATGACCCTGGCCAAGTTGTGCGCCAAGCACAAGGTCGATCTGATCTCGATCGGCAACGGCACCGCCAGCCGCGAGACCGACAAGCTGGCCGCCGACCTGATCAAGCAACTGCCGAGCCTCAAGCTGACCAAGGTCATGGTCAGCGAGGCCGGCGCCTCGGTGTACTCGGCCTCCGAGCTGGCCGCCAAGGAATTCCCCGATCTCGACGTGTCGCTGCGTGGCGCGGTGTCCATCGCCCGCCGCCTGCAGGACCCGCTAGCCGAACTGGTGAAGATCGACCCGAAATCCATCGGCGTCGGCCAGTATCAGCATGACGTGTCGCAACTGAAACTGGCCCGCGGCCTGGACGCGGTGGTGGAAGACTGCGTAAACGCCGTCGGCGTCGATGTAAACACCGCCTCGGTGGCCCTGCTGGCGCGCATCTCCGGCCTGAATACGACGCTGGCGCAGAACATCGTCGCCCACCGCGACGCCCACGGCGCGTTCAAGACCCGCGCAGCACTGAAGAAAGTCCCACGCCTGGGCGACAAGACCTTCGAACAAGCCGCCGGCTTCCTCCGGGTGATGAACGGCGACAACCCGCTGGACGCCTCCGCCGTACACCCGGAGACCTACCCGCTGGTGGAGCGCATCGCCGCCAACACCGGCCGCGACATCCGCTCGCTGATCGGCGATGCCGGCACCCTCAAGCGCCTCGACCCCAAGCAGTTCACCGACGAGCAGTTCGGCCTGACCACGGTCAGCGACATCCTCGTCGAGCTGGAGAAACCCGGCCGCGACCCGCGCCCCGAGTTCAAGACTGCCGAGTTCCAGGAGGGCGTAGAAAGCCTCAAGGACCTCAAACTGGGCATGCAGCTGGAAGGCGTGGTCACCAACGTGACCAACTTCGGCGCCTTCGTCGATATCGGCGTGCATCAGGACGGCCTGGTGCATATTTCGGCGCTGTCGGAAAAGTTCGTCAAAGACCCATACGAAGTGGTCAAAGCCGGTGACATCGTGCGGGTCAAGGTCATGGAAGTGGACATCCCGCGTAACCGCGTGGCCCTGAGCATGCGCATGGGCGACACCCCCGGCGAGAAAATCGAAGGCCCGCGCGGCGGCGCACGCGGCAGTAAACCGGGCAGCAACACCCCGCGCAGCGAGCGTCACTCCAGCCAGGACAAGCCCGCCCCGGCCAACGCCGGCATGGCCGCGCTGTTCGCCAACGCCAAGAACCTGAGGAAGTAGCCATGAGCGAGCACGCTTCTGTCGGCAACAACAGCGCCTTCAGCACCCTGCTGGGGATGACCATCGACCGCGCCGAAAATGGCGAGGCCCAGGTGCGCATGAGCATGCAGGACCATCTGCTCAACCTGCACGGGCGGATGCACGGCGGCGCGCTGTTCTCGCTGATCGACACCGCCCTCGGCCAGGCCAGCCACAGCCTGTTCGGCGGCGAGGCCGGCAGCATGACCCTGGAATGCAAGATCAACTACATCCGCGCGGTCAGCGACGGCGAGGTAATCTGCCACGCCAAGGTGCTGAATGCCGGGCGCAAGGTACACGTACTGGAGGCCCGCGCCCTGCAGGGCGACAAGCTGGTGGCCACGGCCCAGGCGACCTTTATCTGCAAATAAACCGACAAACGTAGGATGGGTTGAGCGCAGCGATACCCATTATCACCCCACGGGGTATCGCCGCTGCGCGCCGCAACCCATCCTACGGCTAAACTACCGTTCACTCCGACCGTCGCGCCGCACCCTTGTAGAGCGCCGCAAGCATCCCCATATTTGCCGGTCAGCCGCGTAAAGGCCGCCTTCAAGGAATCGTACTTTGAGCCCTCTTTTGTCCCGTCGCCTGGCCCTGCTCGGCGAGCGCGCCAACCTGCCTCTGCTCAGCCAGTGCCTGCACGGCATCGAGCGCGAATGCCTGCGCGTTGACGGCAATGGCCAACTGGCCCTGACCCCGCACCCGCAGGCGCTGGGCTCGGCCCTGAGCCACCCGCAGATCACCACCGACTATTCCGAGTCGTTGCTGGAGTTCATCACCGCGGCGCACCCCGACCCAGCGCAGACCCTGGATGAACTGGCGCGTATCCATCGTTTCGCCTACAGCCAGCTCGGCGACGAGTACCTGTGGAGCCCGTCGATGCCCTGCCCGTTGCCCGAGGAAGAGGTGATTCCGATCGCCCGCTACGGCAACTCCAATATCGGCCGCCTCAAGTATGTGTACCGCCAAGGCCTGGCCCTGCGCTACGGCAAGACCATGCAGTGCATTGCCGGCATTCACTACAACTTCTCCCTGCCGCAAGCGCTGTGGCCGCTGCTGCATGCCGACGAAGGCGAAACCCTCGGCGACCGCGATTACCAGTCGGCGCGCTATATCGCCCTGATCCGCAACTTCCGCCGCTACAGCTGGCTGCTGATGTACCTGTTCGGCGCCTCGCCGGCCCTGGATGCCGGCTTCCTGCGCGGCCGAGCGCACCAGTTGCAGCAACTGGATGGCGACACCCTGTACCTGCCCTATGCCACCAGCCTGCGGATGAGCGACCTGGGCTACCAGAGCAGCGCCCAGAGCGGCCTGACGCCCTGCTACGACAACCTCAAGAGCTACACCGACAGCCTGCGCCAGGCCGTGGCCACGCCCTACCCGGCCTACGCCGCGCTCGGCACGCAGAAAGACGGCGAGTGGCAGCAGCTGAACTGCAACATCCTGCAGATCGAAAACGAGTATTACTCGACCATCCGCCCCAAGCGCGTCACCGACAGCGGCGAGCGGCCGATTCAGGCGCTGATGGCCCGCGGCGTACAATATATCGAGGCGCGCTGCCTGGACATCAACCCGTTCCTGCCGCTGGGCATCGACCTGGCCGAAGCGCGCTTCCTCGACGCCTTCCTGCTGTTCTGCGCCCTTGAGGACAGCCCGAGCCTGACCAGCAGCGAATGCCGGGCGGCCAGCAGCAACTTCCTCAGCGTGGTCAAGGAGGGCCGGCGCCCCGGCCTGCAACTGCTGCACGAAGGGCAAGGCGTTGAGCTGAGCAGCCTGGCCGTACACCTGCTGGAGCGCATCGCGCCGCTGGCCGAGCTGCTCGACCGCAGCCACGGCGGCGACGCCCATGCCGCCAGCCTGGCGCTGCAGCGAGCCAAGGTCGCCGACCCGAGCCTGACACCGTCGGCGCAGGTGCTGGCGCAACTGCAGGAGAACGGCGAGAGCTTCGCCCAGTTCGCCCTGCGCCACAGCCGCGCCCATGCCGAAACCCTGCGCAGCCAGGCGCTGAGTGCTGCCGAACAGGCCGCCTTTGCCGCCTCGGTGGCCGAGTCACTGCAGCAACAGCAAGCCCTGGAGGCCGAACCCCAGGGCGATTTCGACGCCTTCGTCGCGGCCTACCAGGCCAGCATCCTGCGGCCATAAGAACCGCGCGACCAAGGCAAGACCGAGCCTGGGAAAAGTCGAGGCCATCACAAAAGCCGCCACTGAGGCGGGCAAAGCGCACGCCGGCCTCGGCTTGCCGCCGGTAGACCGCTAGGATTAGTCCAGCCCTCTCACCGCGAGCTCAGCCATGGCGCCTGCCGCACGTCCCGACCACGACCAGCACTGGAGCCTGGAAAGCCTCAACAAGGCTTACCAGCAAGGCTATATGGCCGGTCTCGCCGGCCACGGCCTGAACCGCCAGCCCTATCCGGCAGACGTGCTGGCGGCAGCATGGGAAGCGGGCTGGGACGATGGAGCCGAGCAATTGCAACACCAGCAGCGCAGCGCCTGAGTCACCCCGGCGCCGCGCGCAGCAAGTGCCTTACAAGGCCTTCTCGAAGATCTGCGAATTACGCTGATAGTTGTACAGCGAGGCCCGCGCCGCCGGCAGCCGCTCGACGCTGCTGGGCTGGAAGCCGCGCTCGCGAAACCAGTGGGCGGTGCGGGTGGTCAGCACGAACAGGGTGTTCAAGCCCAGGGTGCGGGCGCGCGCCTCGATGCGCTCGAGCAACTCATCGCCGCGCCGGCCATGGCGATACTCCGGATTGACCGCCAGGCACGCCAGCTCACCGGCCTGCGAGTCGGCAATCGGATACAGCGCCGCACAGGCGATGATCAGGCCATCGCGCTCGACAATGCTGAACTGGCCAATCTCGCGCTCCAGCACCTCGCGGGAGCGGCGCACCAGAATGCCCTGCTCCTCCAGCGGACTGATCAGCTCGATCAACCCGCCGACGTCCTCAATGGTCGCCTCACGCAGCGATTCGAACTGCTCCTGGCTGACCAGGGTGCCGCCGCCGTCGCGGGTAAACAGCTCGGTGAGCAGGGCGCCATCGGCGCTGTAACTGACGATATGGCTGCGCGCCACGCCGGCCCGACAGGCCTGGGCGGCGGCATCCAGCAACTCCGCCGAGTAAGCGCTGCCGAGGCGCGCCAGATGGGCCGGCACCTGCTGCGGACGGAGTTCGCGGATCAGCGCGCCGCTCTCATCCAGCAGGCCACGCTCACTGCTGAACAGCAGCAGCTTGTCCGCCTGCAGGTCGATGGCCGCGCGCATGGCCACATCTTCACAGGCCAGGTTGAAAATCTCCCCGGTGGGCGAATAACCCAGCGGCGACAGCAGGACGATGCTGCGCTCGTCGAGCAAGCGGCCGATGCCCTTGCGATCGACCCGGCGCACTTCGCCGGTGTGGTGATAATCGACCCCTTCCAGCACGCCAATCGGCCGCGCGGTGACGAAGTTGCCGCCGGCCACCCGCAAGCGCGCGCCCTGCATCGGCGAGGCGGCCATGTCCATGGACAGGCGCGCCTCGATGGCGATGCGCATCTGGCCGACGGCGTCGATCACGCATTCCAGCGTCGAGCTGTCGGTAATCCGCAGGTTGCGGTGAAAGTGCGGCGTCAGGCCGCGGGCCGCCAGACGGGTTTCGATCTGCGGACGCGAACCATGCACCAGCACCAGGCGCACGCCGAGACTGTGCAGCAGCACCAGGTCGTGGACGATATTGCCGAAGTTGGCATCGGCCACGCCCTCGCCGGGCAACATCACCACAAAGGTGCAGTCGCGGTGGGCGTTGATATAGGGGGAGGCGTGACGCAGCCAGTTAACGTAGTCGTGCATGGATGAATCTCGGCACTGGGCAGTAGTGAGTAGGCAGTAGTGAGTAGATAGTGGAAAGTGGAAAGTGGGGAGTGGGGAGTGGGGAGTGGGAGTGGGAGTGGCTGCGGTGCGGCGAGTGTTGCGGTTTGTCTGGTTTGCTGCGCCGCCAAGATGGGCGAGAAAGCTGGAGGCCTGCAAGTCGCCACTGACCACTTACCACTCCCGACTCACCGTTTACCACTCGCCACTTCCCACTCACCACTCACCACTCACCGCAAACAATAATGGTCGATCAGTTGGCGCAGAATCTGCACCGTGGGTTCGATTCGCGCAAGCTCCAGGTACTCGTTGGGCTGGTGCGCGCAGGCGATGTCGCCCGGCCCAAGAATCAGGGTTTCGCAACCGAGCTGCTGAAGATACGGCGCTTCGGTGCCGAAGGCTACCGCCTCGGCGGCCTGGCCGGTGAGGCGCTCGGCCAGGCGCACCAACTCGCTGCCTTCGGCCTGTTCGAAAGGCGGCACGCCGGGGAAGATCGGCCCGTAGTCGATGCGCACCTGGCGCTGCTCGGCCAGCGGTTGCAGCTTGTGCCGGATGGCCGCGCGCAGCACCTCCGGGTCCATGCCCGGCAGCGGCCGTAGGTCGAACTCCAGGGAGCACTGGCCGCAGATGCGGTTGGGGTTATCGCCGCCATGGATGCAGCCGAGGTTGAGGGTCGGTTGCGGCACGTTGAACAGCGGATTGCGGTATTCCTGCTGCCATTGCTGACGCAGCACCAGCAGCTCACCGATGGCCGCGTGCATGGCCTCCAGGGCGTTGCGGCCCAGGCCCGGATCGGAGGAGTGGCCGCTCTGGCCGAGGATGTCGATGCGCTCCATCAGCACACCTTTATGCAGGCGGATCGGCTTTAAGCCGGTCGGCTCACCGATCACCGCCGCCCGCCCCAGGGGCCGACCGGCCGCGGCCAGGGCGCGGGCGCCGGACATCGAGCTTTCCTCGTCGCAGGTGGCGAGAATCAGCAAGGGTTGCTTGAACGGCTGATCGAGCAAGGTGCGCACCGCCTCGATCACCAGCGGGAAGAAGCCCTTCATATCACACACGCCCAGCCCCACCCAGCGGTCGCCGGCTTCGCTCAACTTGAGCGGGTCGGACTGCCACAAGGCCGCGTCGAACGGCACGGTATCGCTATGCCCGGCCAGCACCAGGCCACCGGGGCCGCTGCCATAGGTGGCGAGCAAATTGGCCTTGCCCGGCGCAATGGTCTGCACCTCGCAGGCAAAACCGAGGTCGCCGAGCCAGCCGGCCAGCAACTCGATAACCGCCAGATTGGACTGATCCCAGGCCGGCTGGGTGCAACTCACCGAGGGCGCGGCAATCAGCGCGCTCAGTTGTTGCTTGAGGGAAGGCAGGGGCATGGGCGGTCTCCGCTGGCGATGCCGCCATCATAGGGGTATCGCCAGCACGGAGGGAACCGCCGCGACGGCTCAGGCGCCGCCGAAAATCCCGCGCAGGATAAAGAAGAACACGATCGACAGCGCCGCACCCACTGGCAGGGTGATCAGCCAGGACATGAAGATCTTGCCGATCATGCCCAGGTTCAGCGCACCGATACCGCGGGCCAGGCCAACGCCCAACACGGCGCCCACCAGGGTGTGGGTGGTGGACACCGGCAGACCGATGGCCGACGCGCCGACCACGGTCGCGGCGGTCGCCAGCTCGGCGGCAAAACCACGGCTCGGGGTCAGCTCGGTGATTTCCTTGCCGATAGTGGCAATTACCTTGTAGCCGTAGGTGGCCAGGCCGATGACGATACCGACGGCACCCAACAGCAGCACCCAACCCGGCACGGAGGTCTTGGCACCAAGCGCGTCGCCGCCGGACTGGATCACATCAACGATCGCCGCCAGCGGGCCGACCGCGTTGGCCACGTCGTTGGAGCCATGAGCAAACGCCATGGAGCAGGCGGTGAAGATCATCAGCACAGCGAAGACCTTTTCCACGCTGGCATAGTGGAAGTCCTTATCGGCCTCGACATCGACCTTAATACGGCTGAGCAAGATAATCCCCAGCAGCATGACCACGCCGCCAACCCCCAGCGACAGCAGCAGGCCCTCACCGCCGCTAAGGTTCAAACCAACATGCTTGAGGCCCTTGCTCAGGGTCATGATGGCCACCATAAAGCCGGTGGCAAACATATACAGCGGCACGAAACGCTTGGCGTTCTGGAACGGCTGATCGGTGTCGATAATCAGCTTCTGCACGCTGATAAACAGGCCAAAGGCGACAAACCCGGACAACACCGGCGAAATCACCCAACTGGCCACGATCGGCTGCACACCGGCCCAATGCACGGCATCCACCGACACGCCGACGGCAGCAAAACCAATCACCGCACCAACGATCGAGTGGGTGGTGGACACCGGCCAGCCCTTCATCGAGGCAATCAGCAGCCAGGACCCTGCCGCCAGCAGCGCCGACATCATGCCCAGCACCATCAGGCCGGGGCTGATCATGGACGCATCAACGATGCCGCTCTTGATGGTTTCGGTCACTTCGCCGCCGGCCAGATAGGCACCGGCAAACTCGAAGACCATGGCGATGCCAATCGCCTGCTTGATGGTCAACGCCTTGGAACCCACCGAGGTGCCCATGGCGTTGGCCACATCGTTGGCGCCCACGCCCCAGGCCATAAAAAAGCCGAACAGGCAGGCCAGCAGAAGCAGTACGTAACCGTAATCCGCGATTAACGACATAAATAATTAATCCGTAAAATCCACAAAAGATGCCGGCGCTTAGCGCGCCAGCAGTTGTTCCAGGCGATTGCCGACGCGCTCGGCACGATCCGCGACATCACCGATCCACTCGATGACCTGATAGAGGAACATCACGTCAACCGCCGCCAGCTCCTTCTCCAGCTTGAACAGCGTGCGACGGACGTCGATTTGCATCGTATCGGTGTCGGCCTCGATGGCCTCCAGCTCCAGCACCATGGCCTCGACCAGCGCCGCTTCGCGCCCACCAAAGCCACTTTCCAGCAGTTCATCCAGCTCGTTCATGGCCTTCAAGGCCTGGGCGCTGGCCTCCACGGTGCGCTGCACAAAGCTGCGCATCAACGGCTGCAACGACAACGGAATAGCCATTTCGCGACCGAGCATCAGGCCGGCGATGTCCTTGGCGCGATTGGCGACTTTGTCCTGTACACTCAGCAGCTCAAGCAGATCCGAACGCGGCACAGGCAGAAACAAACTTTTCGGCAGGTGCGCTCGCACGCTTTTCTTCAGCTTGTCGGCCTCGCCTTCAAGCTGAGCCATAGCCTGTTGAACCTGTTGCGCCCTGGGCCAATCTTCGGCCATCACGGCGTCAAAAAACGGCACCAGATTGGCAGCACACTCGTGCGCCTTGGCGAAATGCTTCTGCATCGGGCCAATGGGCGAGCGACCAAACAGGCTGGCAAATGGATTGACTGGCATAGGGGTAACCCTGGCTTTAAGAGGGCCGTAAGTATACGGACAGCTCCAAAGCCCTGCCAGCACGCATCATCGGACTGTCATATTTCCCCAGCAGGCATTCAAGCATTCACATGGTCAAAGAAACCGAAATCAAGCTGCGAGTCAGTCGCACAACCCTCGCCGCCCTGCGCGACCACCCGCTGCTGAAGAAGCGCAACAAGAGTGGCTGGACCCGCCACGAACTGTTTAACCAATACTTCGACACCCCGGCGCGCGACCTGGCCCAGGCCAAGGTGGCCCTGCGCATCCGCCGCGACGGCGATGCCATCATCCAGACCCTGAAGACCCGTGGGCACAGCGTGGCCGGCCTGTCCGAGCGCAATGAATACGACTGGCCGCTGAGCAAAGCCAAGCTGGACACCAAGAAGCTGAGCGCCGAGTGCTGGCCGGCGAGCCTGGCCGAACTGGACAAGAAACAGCTGCAAGCGATCTTCAGCACCGACTTCGTCCGCGAAAAAGCCGACATCGCCTGGGGCCGCGGCAAGGCCCGCGTAGTCATCGAGGCCGCCCTCGATCTGGGCAAGGTAGTCGCCGGCAAGCTCGAAGAGGAAATCTGCGAGCTGGAGCTGGAGCTGCGCGAAGGCGAACCGGCCGCCCTGCTGGAGCTGGCCGCCGAGCTGGCTGCCGACCTGGCGCTGATGCCCTGTGACATCAGCAAGGCCGAGCGCGGTTATCGCCTGTTCGATGCCAACAGCTACAGCCTCAGCCTGCCGGCGCCAGTGATCGACGCCGAACAGCCCCTGGACGACGCCTTCGCCGCCCTGGCCTGGCACCTGCTGGGCAGCAGCCAGCGCCTGGCCGAGCAATACCGCTTCAATGGCCACTGGCGCCTGCTGGTCGATTGGGTCGCGCAACTCAGCGAACTGCGCGCCCTGCTCGGCAGCCTCGGCCAGGCCGCCCCGCGCAGCAGCAGCAGCGAACTGCGCGGCCTGCTCGATGGCCTGCTCAACGAGTGGCGGCCACGGGTGCAGGCCGGCGTGCTCGACGACAGCACCCGTCAGGCCGCCCCGACGCAGTTCGCCGCCGAGCTGCAGGGCACCCGCTGGGGCCTGTTCTCGCTCAACCTGTCGCGCTGGCTGCTGGCCCGCGCCTGGACCGCCGAGCGCAACAACCGTGGCAACCGCCAGGGCGCCGCGGCACTGGGCAACTGGCTGCCGACCCTGCTCAAAGACGAAGGCAGCGACCTGCAACTCAAGCGCTACCAGCAGCAGCCGGAAGACCTGGCCGAGCAACTGCCGCGCCTGGAACGCCTGCTGACCTGGCTGCACCTGGCGCGCAACGTGCTGGATGTGCCGGAAGTCGACCGCCTGTACGGCGAACTGAGCAAGCTCAGCGAACTGGCCCAGCGCCCGCTCAGCCCGCAGCTGCTGGATGAGCGCATGAGCCAGGCGCAAACTGTGCAAAGCCTCAAAGCCTGGAAAGTGCTGCTCAAGTAAGCTCGCAGGCACTGCCGATGCGCCCGCGCCGTGGCCGGTTAAAACCCACCACGGCGCCGGCAAACGCGCTAAATTGACCGCCGGTCGTCACACCCCAAGGATGCTTTATGCCTGCGCACGCCTCGTCTGCACCGGATCGCTTGCTGGATCTCAACGACCTGCTGCGTGAGCTGGTCAGCCAGGGGCGCCTGAGCCAGGCCACGGCCGAGCAGTGCCTGGCCATCCGCCGCAGCGCGGTGAACAACCAGCAGCACCCGCTGGAGTTTATCGCCAGCCAGCAGTTGGACGACCTCCGCCATCCGGGCAAGAAGCTCGAACTGGAGAGCCTCACCGCCTGGCTCGCCGCCCTGGCCAACCAGCCGTACCTGCGCATCGACCCGCTGAAGATCGACGTCGCCGCCGTCACTCCGCTGATGTCCTACGCCTTTGCCCAACGGCACAAGATTCTCGCCGTGGCGGTGGATAAAGAGGCCGTCACCATCGCCAGCGCCCAGCCCTTTGTACACAAGTGGGAAAGCGACTTGATGCACGTGCTCAAGCGCCCGATCAAGCGCGTGGTGGCCAACCCCGGCGACATTCAGCGTTTCACCGTGGAGTTCTTCCGCCTGGCCAAGTCGGTCAGCGGCGCCAACAGCATCGACCAGAAGCTCGGTAATTTCGGCAACTTCGAGCAACTGCTCAAGCTCGGCGCCAGTGACCAGGAGCCGGACGCCAACGACTCGCACATCGTCAATATCGTCGACTGGCTGTTCCAGTACGCCTTCCAGCAGCGCGCCAGTGACATCCATATCGAGCCGCGGCGCGAACAGGGCAGCGTGCGCTTTCGCATCGACGGCGTGCTGCACACCGTCTACCAATTCCCGCCGCAAGTGACCATGGCCATCGTCAGCCGCCTGAAATCCCTGGGGCGGATGAACATCGCGGAAAAGCGCAAACCCCAGGACGGCCGGGTGAAGACCAAGACCCCGGACGGCGGCGAGGTGGAGCTGCGCCTGTCGACCCTGCCCACCGCCTTCGGCGAGAAGATGGTGATGCGCATCTTCGACCCGGAAGTGCTGCTGAAAAGCTTCGATCAGCTGGGTTTCTCCGCCGATGACCTGCGCCGCTGGGAGTTTATGACCAGCCAACCCAACGGCATCATTTTGGTCACCGGCCCCACCGGCTCAGGCAAGACCACCACGCTGTACACCACCCTGAAGAAGCTGGCCACCAGCGAAGTCAACCTGTGTACCATCGAAGACCCGATCGAGATGGTCGAGCCGGCCTTCAACCAGATGCAGGTGCAGGCCAACATCGACCTGACCTTCGCCAGCGGCGTGCGCGCCCTGATGCGCCAGGACCCGGACATCATCATGGTCGGCGAAATCCGCGACCTGGAAACCGCCGAGATGGCCATCCAGGCGGCGCTTACCGGCCACCTGGTGCTCTCCACCCTGCACACCAACGACGCGCCCAGCGCCATCACCCGCCTGCTGGAACTCGGCGTGCCGCACTACCTGCTCAAGGCCACCCTGCTCGGGGTGATGGCCCAGCGTCTGGTGCGCACCCTGTGCCCGCACTGCAAGGTGCCCCACGAGATTGCCGAGGACGACTGGCAGAGCCTGACCCGGCCCTGGAGCTCGCCAGTGCCGACCGGCGCGCACAAGGCCGTGGGCTGCCTGGAATGCCGCGACACCGGCTACCGCGGGCGCGCCGGGGTGTATGAAATCATGCAGTTGAACGACACCATCAAGGGCCTGCTCAGTGAAAGCACCGACCTGGTCAGCCTGCGCCGCCAGGCCTTCAAGGAAGGCATGCGCAGCCTGCGCCTGTCCGGCGCGCAGAAAGTCGCCGCCGGCCTGACCACCATCGAGGAAGTGCTGCGCGTCACGCCGCAGAGCGAACAGCGCTAGACGGGCTGACGATTGGCAACAAATCCGCCCTACCCGCCCCCACAACTGCGTGAGCGGGCAGGTACACTGCAAATCCGCCTCCCCCATTACAAGGAATCGTTATGCAAATCGGCAGTGTCATGTTGCTCTTCGTCGGCCTCGCTGTGGCCATTCTGTTTATGGGTTTCAAGGTCGTGCCGCAGGGCTACGAGTGGACGGTGGAGCGCTTCGGCCGCTACACCAACACCCTGAAACCAGGCCTGAACATCATAGTGCCGGTGATGGATCGCATCGGCCGCAAGCTCAACGTGATGGAAAGCGTGCTGGATATTCCACCCCAGGAAGTGATCACCGCCGACAACGCCACGGTGCAGATCGACGCCATCTGCTTCTTCCAGATCATCAACTCGGCGCAGGCCGCCTACGAGGTGAACAACCTCGAACACGCGATCCGCAACCTGGTGATGACCAATATCCGCACCGTGCTCGGTTCCATGGAGCTGGATGCCATGCTCGGCCAGCGCGACGCGATCAACGAGCGCCTGCTCAAGACCGTGGACGAAGCCACCGCGCCCTGGGGCATCAAGATCACCCGTATCGAGATCAAGGACATCAGCCCGCCCGCCGACCTGATGGCCGCGATGTCCGGGCAGATGAAAGCCGAACGCATCAAGCGTGCGCAAATCCTCGAAGCCGAAGGCCTGCGCGCCGCGGCGATCCTCACCGCCGAGGGCAAGAAGCAGGGGCAGATTCTCGAAGCCGAAGGCCAGCGTCAGGCCGCCTTCCTCGAAGCCGAAGCCCGCGAACGGGCGGCCCAGGCCGAAGCGGAAGCCACGCGCATGGTGTCGGAGGCAATTGCCGCCGGTAACGTGCAGGCGGTCAACTACTTCGTCGCGCAGAAGTACATCGACGCCCTCGGCAAACTGGCCGCCGCCGACAACAGCAAGGTGATCCTGATGCCGCTGGAAGCCAGCCAGATGATCGGCTCGATCGGCGGCATTGGCGAAATCGTCAAAGCCACATTCGGCGACAAGAAGGCCTGATTATGTGGGACTACCTGCAAAACCTGTCCTTCTGGGACTGGCTGGCCTTCGCCAGCGTGCTGCTGATCCTCGAGGTGTTCGGGGTCGGCGGTTATCTGTTGTGGACCGGCCTGGCCGCCGCCATCGTCGGCGTCTTGCTGTACCTGTTCCCTGGCCTGCCCTGGGCCTGGCAGTTGTTGCTGTTCGGCTGTCTGTCGATCCTTACCGCATGGCTCTGGTGGCGACGCCAACGCGCGGCGGCCAAACCCTCCGACCAGCCGGGGCTGAACCAGCGCGGCAGTGAGTTTCTCGGCCGCCAGTTTGTCCTGCACGAGGCCATCGTCGGCGGCCGCGGCAAGATCAAGGCGGCCGACTCGCTGTGGCTGGTGATCGGCCCCGACCTACCGGCCGGCACGTCGATCAAGGTGGTCGGCCAGGACGGTGTATTGCTCAAGGTCGAGCCGGCCTAAGCTCCGCCGCCAACAACGCCACAGCCGCAATGCCGTTCACTCAAGCCAAGTGAACGGCATTTTTGTAGCCCGGATAAAATCCGCGGCGCTCTTCGTCCTGCACCTGCACTCCCGGATAAAATCCGGGCTACACCTGTGGCGCTTTCGCTAAACGACAAGGCCGCCCAATGGGCGGCCTTGTCGTGTGCGGCTAACGCTTAGCGATAGTCCTCCACCGGCACACAGGCGCAGTGCAGGTTACGGTCGCCATAGACGTTGTCGACGCGGTTCACCGTTGGCCAGTACTTGTGGTCGCGGGTGTGCTGCGACGGCGTGACGGCATCGCTGATGCTGTACGGCCGCTGCCACACGCCGGTGACATCGGCCAGGGTGTGCGGCGCGCCCTTGAGCGGGTTGCTCTCGGCTGGCCACTCGCCGGCTTCGACCTTGGCGATCTCGGCGCGAATGCTGAGCATGGCTTCGATAAAACGATCCAGCTCATGCTTGGACTCGCTTTCGGTCGGCTCGATCATCAGCGTGCCCGGCACCGGGAACGACATGGTCGGGGCGTGGAAGCCGTAGTCCATCAGGCGCTTGGCGACGTCTTCTTCGCTGATCCCGGTCTGCGCCTTAAGCGGGCGCAGGTCGATGATGCACTCATGCGCTACCCGGCCATTACGGCCGCTGAACAGCACCGGGTAGGCGGCGCTGAGTTTTTCTTTCAGGTAGTTGGCGTTGAGGATCGCCACTTCAGTGGCGTCAGCCAACTGCGGACCCATCATGGCGATGTACATCCAGCTGATCGGCAGGATGCTCGCGCTGCCCCAGGGGGCTGCGCTGACCGCGCCGTTGCCGGGGTTCGGGCCGTCGATCTTGACCACCGGGTGATCGGCGACAAACGGCGCCAGATGCGCACGCACGCCGATCGGGCCCATGCCTGGGCCGCCACCGCCGTGAGGAACACAGAACGTCTTGTGCAGGTTCATGTGCGACACGTCGGCGCCGATGTCGGCCGGACGGGTCAGGCCCACCTGGGCGTTGAGGTTGGCGCCGTCCATGTACACCTGGCCGCCGTGGGCGTGGATGACTTCGCAGATTTCGCGAATGCCTTCCTCGTACACGCCGTGGGTCGAGGGGTAAGTGGCCATCAGGCAGGACAACTGCTCGCCGGCCTCAAAGGCTTTCTTCTTCAGGTCGTCGAGGTCGACGTTGCCCTGGGTGTCGCACTCGACGATCTGCACGCGCATGCTGGCCATCTGCGCCGACGCCGGGTTGGTGCCGTGGGCCGAGGCCGGGATCAGGCAGATATTGCGGTGCGTATCGCCACGGCTTTCGTGGTATTTGCGGATTGCCAGCAAACCGGCGTACTCACCCTGGGCGCCCGAGTTGGGCTGCATGCAGATGGCGTCGAAACCGGTGACGGCGCACAGCCAGGCCTCCAGCTCGTCGATCATCAGCTTATAACCTTCGGCCTGTTCAGTCGGCACGAAGGGGTGCAGGTTGGCGAATTCCGGCCAGGTGATCGGGATCATCTCGCTGGTGGCGTTGAGCTTCATGGTGCAGGAGCCGAGCGGGATCATCGACTGGTTGAGGGCCAGGTCCTTGATCTCCAGCTGCTTCAAATAACGCAGCATTTCGGTTTCGCTGTGGTGGGTGTTGAACACCGGGTGGGTCAGGTACGCCGAGGTGCGTACCAGCGCAGCCGGGATGCCGGACGGCACGTCGGTGGCGTCCAGGGCGGCGACATCCAGACCGTGCTCTTCGCCGAGGAACAGGTCGAACAGATTGGCCAGGGTGTCGGCGTTGCAGGTTTCGTCCAGGCTGACGCCCAGAGTCGTGGCGTCGATCACGCGCAGGTTGATGCACTGCACATGGGCGCGGGCGAGGATCGCCGCCTGCTGGTCGCCGACGTCGATGGTCAGGGTGTCGAAGAAGTGCGCGTTGCGGCGCTGCAAGCCCTTCTGCGCAAGGCCGGCGGCCAGCAAGGCGGTCAGGCGCTGCACGCGCTGGGCGATGTTCTTCAGGCCCGCCGGGCCGTGGTAGACGGCGTAGAAGCTGGCGATATTGGCCAGCAGCGCCTGGGCGGTGCAGATGTTGGAGTTGGCCTTCTCGCGGCGGATGTGCTGCTCGCGGGTTTGCAGGGCCATGCGCAAGGCGGTGTTGCCACGGGCGTCTTTCGACACGCCGATGATGCGGCCCGGCATGGCGCGCTTGTACTCGTCGCGGCAGGCGAAGAAGGCCGCATGCGGGCCGCCGTAGCCCATCGGCACGCCGAAACGCTGGGCGCTGCCGAGCACGATGTCGGCACCCAACTCACCCGGCGGGGTCAGCAGCAGCAGGCTGAGCAGGTCGGCCGCCACGCACGCCAGGGCTTGCTGGGCGTGCAGTTGCTCGATCAGCGGGCGCAGGTCGCGGATCTCGCCGAAGCTGTCCGGGTACTGCAGCAAGGCGCCAAACACCTGATGACTGGCCAGATTGTCGATGCTGTCCACCACCACATCAAAGCCAAAGGCCTCGGCGCGGGTCTGCACCACGGAGAGGGTTTGCGGGTGGCAGTTCTGGTCAACGAAGAACAGATTGCTCTTGCTCTTAGCCACGCGCTTGGCCATGGCCATGGCTTCGGCCGCGGCGGTGGCTTCGTCCAGCAACGAGGCGCTGGCCAGGTCCAGACCGGTGAGGTCGATGGTCAGTTGCTGGAAGTTAAGCAGCGCTTCCAGACGGCCCTGGGCAATTTCTGGCTGATAAGGGGTGTAGGCGGTGTACCAGCCTGGGCTCATCAGCACGTTGCGCACGATCACGGCCGGGGTCACGGTGCCGTGGTAGCCCATGCCGATCAGGCTGGTCCACAGCTGGTTCTGCGAGGCTATGCCACGCAGTTTGGCCAGGGCGGCTTCCTCGTCCAGCGCGGGCGGCAGGTCCAGCGGGCGGTTCAGGCGAATCGCCGGCGGCACGGTCTGCTCAATCAGCTCGGCACGGCTGCTCAGGCCCAGGGCCTCAAGCATGGCCTGCTGCTCAGGCGCATCGGGGCCGAGGTGACGGCGCAAAAACGCAGCGGACTGCTGCAGTTGGGACAAGGACTGGGACATGGTAGCGCTCTCTAAAAAGCACAAAGCCCCGACAGTGCGAGACCTTACAAGCTTGGGCAAAATGAAAAAGTAGTTCGAAAACCGTTGCGAGCGAAGGCAGGTTGAGTCTCGCCGGAGCGCAGGAACCGGAATTTACGGCTGTAAATGAGGATTCCGAGCACCGCCGAGGCTCAAGATGCCGAGCGCAGTAGGTTTGCGGGCTACTTTTAGGCTTCGGCAGCGCAGGCAGCGGCATAGCCTGCCGCGTCGAGCAGGGCGTCGATGTCGGCGGCATTGCTCGGCTGCAGCTTGAAGAACCAACTGGCGTACGGGTCGCTGTTGACCTGCTCGGGGCTGTCGGTGAGCACATCATTGACCGCCAGCACGGTACCGGCGATCGGCGCGTAGATGTCCGAAGCGGCCTTTACCGACTCCACCACACCGGCTTCCTGACCGGCCGCCAGCTCGGCGCCGACGTCTGGCAGCTCAACGAAAACCACGTCACCCAGGGCTTCCTGAGCGTGGTCGGAAATACCCACGGTGACCGAACCATCGGCTTCCAGGCGGACCCATTCGTGGCTGGCGGCAAAACGCAGATCGGCGGGGATATTGCTCATATGAAGCTCCTCAGTGACAGGGATGGGCAGCGCAGTGCCCGAATAAAGTTAGCAGCTCAACGGTACCCATCTCCTTGGCGACGGGCACCGGCCGTCGATCAGATCAAGGCCTTGCCGTGGCGAACGAAATTCGCCTGCACCACACGTACCGGATACCACTTGCCGCGAATTTCCACCTCGGCGCGCTCGCCGGTGGCCGCCGGCACCCGCGCCAGGGCAATCGACTTGCCGAGGGTGGGCGAGAAGCTGCCGCTGGTGATTTCGCCTTCGCCGGCGCCTTCGACACGCACCACTTGATGGGCGCGCAGCACGCCGCGCTCCTCCAGCACCAGGCCGACCAGTTTGTCGGCTACCCCGGCGGCTTGCTGGGCCTGCAGCGCGGCACGGCCGACAAAGTCACGGCTGGCCGGCTCCCAGGCGATGGTCCAGGCCATGTTGGCGGCCAGGGGCGAAATGGCCTCACTCATGTCCTGGCCGTAGAGATTCATTCCGGCTTCCAGGCGCAGGGTGTCGCGCGCGCCGAGGCCAATCGGGGCGATCCCGGCGCCTACCAGCTCGGCCAGGAAGGCCGCCGCTTCGGCGCCGGGCAGCATGATTTCCAGGCCGTCTTCACCGGTGTAGCCGGTGCGCGCGATAAACCACTCGCCGTCGGGCAAACCCTGGAATGGCTTGAGGCCGTGGATCAGGCTGGCGCGGGCGGCGCTGACCAGCTCGGCGGTCTTGGCGCGGGCCTGGGGGCCTTGAATGGCGAGCATGGCCAGGTCGGCGCGCTCGTTGAGCTCTACGGCAAAACCGGCGCTCTGCTTGGCCATCCAGGCGATGTCTTTATCGCGGGTCGAGGCATTGACCACCACGCGGTAGCCCTCGGCCGTCAGGTAGACGATCAGGTCGTCAATCACTCCGCCCTGCTCGTTGAGCATGCCGCTGTACAGGGCCTTGCCCAGCAGTTGCAGGCGCTCCACGTCGTTGGCCAGCAGGTGCTGCAGGTAGGCCTTGGCCTGGACGCCGCTAACATCCACCACGGTCATGTGCGAGACATCAAACACCCCACAGTCGCGGCGCACCTGATGGTGTTCCTCGACTTGCGAACCGTAATGCAGCGGCATGTCCCAGCCGCCGAAATCGACCATCTTGGCCCCCAGGGCCAGGTGCTGAGCGTAGAGCGGTGTGCGCTGTCCCATGGAGGACTCCTTGCGACCGTAACAACGCTGCGGACGGCTCTAGACGGGGCCTTGGCGCGCCGTGGGCGACACCCGGAAAACCTCGTCAGAGCCAGTTTATTTCTCTGCGCCGCAGCAAATGGCGCGCATTGTAGCCGCTGAGTCGGCCACTGGACACCCGTCAGCCGGTGCCGCGGGCCGAACGGCGGATCAGCAGGATCACCGGCAGCAGGCCAACCAGCACCACGCTCAGGGCCGGCAAGGCGGCGCGCGCCCATTCGCCCTCGCTGGTCATTTCGAAGATGCGCACCGCCAGAGTGTCCCAACCGAAGGGACGCATCAGCAGGGTGGCAGGCATTTCCTTGAGCACATCGACAAACACCAGCAAGGCCGCCGATAACACCCCCGGCAACAGCAACGGCAGATACACCCGGACAAACAAACCGGCGCCGCCAACCCCGAGGCTGCGCGAGGCTTCCGGCAGGGACGGCCGAATACGCGCCAACGCGCCCTCCAGCGGGCCATAGGCGACCGCCATAAAGCGCACCAGATAGGCCAGCAGCAAGGCCGCCAGACTGCCCAGCAGCAACGGCTTGCCGGCACCGCCGAGCAGGCTCGACAACGGCATCACCAGGCTCTTGTCCAGGTAGCTGAAGGCCAGCATCAGCGCCACCGCCAGCACCGAACCCGGCAGGGCATAGCCGAGGTTGGCCAGTGCCACCGCGCTGCGCACCGTGCGGGTCGGTGCCAGACGCTGGGCAAACACCAGCAGCAAGGCCGCCACTACCGTCAGCAGGGCGGCCAGGCCGCCGAGGTAGAGGCTGTGCAGGATCAGGCCGATATAGCGCTCATCCAAATCAAAACGGCCGCGCTGCCAGACCCACACCAGCAACTGCAGCAGCGGAATGACGAAGGCACAGGCGAACACCAGGCCGCACCAGCCGCTGGCCGCCAGCGCCGGCACGCCGCGCAACTGATACAGCGCCTTGCCGCGCGGCCGTTCATTCAGCGGCCGCGGGATGCCACGGGCACGGCGCTCGCCATACACCAGCAAGGCCACCGCCAGCAGCAACAGGCTGGCCAACTGGGTGGCGCTGCCCAGGCTGTAGAAGCCGTACCAGGTCTTGTAAATGGCGGTGGTGAAGGTGTCGAAGTTGAACACCGACACCGCGCCGAAATCCGCCAGGGTTTCCATCAGCGCCAGGGCTAAGCCGGCACCAATCGCCGGTCGCGCCACCGGCAGGGCCACCCGCCAGAACGCCTGCCACGGCGACTGGCCAAGCACTCGCGCGGCTTCCAGCAAGCCGCGCCCCTGGGCCTGAAAAGCCGCCCGAGCGAGCAGATAGACGTAGGGGTAGAACACCAGCACCAGCACCACGATCACCCCGCCGGTGGAGCGCACCCGCGGCAGGCGCAGGCTGCTGTCCACATACTCGCGCAGCAGGCTCTGCAGCGGCCCGGCAAAATCCAGCAGGCCGACAAAGACGAACGCCAGCACATAGGCCGGGATCGCAAACGGCAGCATCAGCGCCCAGTCCAGCCAGCGCCGGCCGGGAAATTCGCAGAGGCTGGTGAGCCAGGCCAGGCTCACCCCCAGCAGGGTCACGCCGACGCCAACGCCGAGCAGCAGCGTCAGGGTATTGCCCAGCAGGCGCGGCATCTGGGTTTGCCACAGGTGCGCCCAGATCTCGCCATCCACCGCCTGCCAACTGAGCAGCAGCACGCTGAGTGGCAACAGCACCAGGCCGGCAATGGCAAAAACGATGGGGTACCAACGACGCTGGGCACGGTGAGCCACGCAAAGTCCTCGGGCTGATAGCTTGGCTAGGGCCGCGCAGTATAACCACGGCACACCGGCCTTGGCCGCCTCGGCAATCGCTCAGGTGCTAGGCGCAACGGCTTTGCGCTACCATCGAGCGTGCTACGCGCCCCTGATCGGCGCTTGTCCCAATGACCCGACTTGCAAGGAGCAACCCCATGCAGCCCACGCCACTCCCCGACAAAGTGCTGTCCCGCGGTCTACTGGACGTGCTGATCCGCGCCGGTCTTATCGCCATCCTGGTGATCAGTTGCTATCAGATTTTTCGCCCGTTTCTCGACCTGATGCTCTGGTCGATGATCCTTGCCATCACCCTCTACCCGCTGCACGGCATGCTCAAGGGCAAGCTGGGCAACAGCGACGCGCGCGCCGCCAGTCTGATCGTGCTGGTCGCGGTTGGCATCCTGCTGATCCCGGTGTACCTGCTCGGCGACTCGCTGGCCGAGTCGATCCAGCAGACCATCGCGGTGGTGAAAAACGACGCCTTCCACATTCCGCCGCCAGCCGACTCGGTGGCCAGTTGGCCGCTGGTGGGTAAAACCCTGCACGGTTTCTGGCTGCAGGCCGCCACTGACCTTACCGGCCTGCTGCAAAAAGTCGCGCCGCAGCTCAAGGGCCTGAGCCTGACGGTGCTGGGCAAACTGGCCGGGGTCGGCATCGGCTTTCTGATGTTTGTCTTCGCCTTGCTGATTGCCGGCATCTTCATGGCCTACGGCGCCAACGGCAGCCACAGCGCGGTGCAGGTTGCCGCGCGAATTGCCGGCGCCGAGCGCGGCCCGCAGATTGCCGAGCTGTGTACCGCGACCATTCGCGCGGTGGCCCAGGGCGTGGTCGGTATCGCCTTTATCCAGATGCTGCTGGTCGGTGGCGGCTTCGTCGTCATGGGCATTCCCGGCGCCGGCCTGCTGGCCCTGGCCGTGCTGCTGCTGGGCATCATGCAGTTGCCGGCGACCCTGGTGACCATTCCGGTGATCGCCTTTGTGTTCGCCACCCAGGGCGCCGGCGCGGCGAGCATTAGCTTCGCCATCTATACCTTCGTCGCCGGCATGGCCGACAACGTGCTCAAGCCGCTGCTGCTGGCCCGTGGCGTGGCCGTACCGATGCCGGTGATCCTGATCGGCGCCCTCGGCGGGATGGTCACCAACGGCATCATCGGCCTGTTTATCGGCCCGGTGTTGCTGGCGGTCGGCTACCAGCTGTTCTGGCAATGGGTCGACGATCAGCCCGCCGCTGCCGCACCGGCGGCCGACGATCAGCCAGCCACCTGAGCCACCGCCGGGAGCCCTGTGGGTTCCCGGCCCTTGCGGAGTCGCGCCCTTGGCCATTGCCCCCACCCGCCTGCTGCTGTTGGCGGCCCTCGGCCTGAGCGGCTGCATGCGTCTGGGCCCGGATTTTCAGGCGCAAACGCCGGCCTGGATCGAACATTGGAACAGCCCGGCCCTGGAACACGCCAGCCAGCGCCAGCCCCAGGCTGACAACCGCCAATGGTGGACGGTATTCGCCGACCCGGTGCTCAACCGCCTGATCGCCGAGGCCGATGCGCACAACCCGAGCCTGAAGATTGCCGGCCTGCGGGTCATCGAAGCCCGTGCCCAGTTGGGCATCGCCCAGAGCGGCCGCTACCCGCAGATGCAACAGGCCAGCGCCGACAGCCTGTACCTGGACCGCAACCAGTCCGGCGGGCGCAATCCGCAGGACAGCAGCTTCTGGCAGCACAGCGCCGGTTTCGACGTGGGCTGGGAGCTGGATTTCTGGGGCCGCTTCAGTCGTGCCATCGAGTCCGCCGACGCCAGTTACTTCGCCGCCCAGGCCAACTATGAAGACGTGCTGGTGCTGCTGCGCGCGCAGATGGCCGACAGCTATTTCGCCCTGCGCACCGCCGAAGCGCGCCTGCAGATCGCCCGCGACAACGCCAAACTGCAAAAGCGCAGCTTCGAGATCACCGAACGCCTGTTCAACAGCGGCAACAACGCCGAACTCGACCTGCAACAGGCCAAGACCCAGTACCTGGGCACCCTCAGCAGCATTCCCGAGATCGAGAGCCAGGTGCTGCGCACCCGCAACGCCCTGGCCGTGCTGATCGGCCGACCGCCCAGCCAACTGCCGGAGCTGGCGACCAACACCGGACTGATTCCACTGCTTGAGCAGGCCGTGCTCGACGACGTACCCGCCAACCTGCTGCTGCGCCGGCCGGATATCCGCGCCGCCGAACTCAAGGTGGCGGCCCAGTCGGCGCGCATCGGCATCGCCGAGGCCGACCTCTACCCGGCCATCACCCTGCTGGGCAGCATCGGCTGGTCGGCCAGCAGCGTCGACGGCGCCGCCGACAACCTCGACCTCGGTGGCGGCCCCAGCCTGCGCTGGAACGTCTTCGACTACGGCCGCCTAACCGACAACGTGCGGGTTCAGGATGCGCGCCTGCAACAACTGCTGGTGGCCTATCAGGACAGCGTGCTGCAAGCTGCCCGCGAGGCCGACGACGCCGCCACCGGGCTGAGCAAGGCCCTCGAGCGCGAGCGCATCCTGCGTGAAGCGGCGTTCTCGGCCCAGCGCTCGCTGACCCTGGCCAACGCCCAGTACCGCGAAGGCTATTCCGACTTCCAGCGCGTGCTGGACGCCCAGCGCGCACTGTTCGTGCAACAGGACAGCTACCTGCTCAGCCGCAGCAGCGCGGTGAGCAACCTGATCGCCCTGTACAAGGCCCTCGGCGGCGGCTGGTACAGCCCGCAACCGCTGCTGGATGACGCCACCCGCAAACAGATGCAAGCCCGCACCGACTGGGGCGAGATGCTTGACCCGCCCGCCCCGCCCACCGCCAACCAGGTAACCCGCGATGAGTGACACCCCTGCCGCCGCTCAGCCGGCCCCCACCGCCGACCCGGTAAACAAAGGCGCCCGCTGGGTGGCCGTGCTGATCGCCCTGAGCCTGCTCTGGTATTTTCTCGCCGACCGCTTCACCCCCTACACCCAGCAGGCGCGGGTGCAGGCCTATGTGGTGCCGGTGGCCAGCGAAGTGTCCGGGCGGGTGATCAAGGTGCAGGCGCACAACAACCAGGACGTCAACGCCGGCGATCTGCTGTTCGAGATCGATCCGGCGCAGTACCAGATCGCCGTCGACCGCGCCCGCGCCGACCTCGAATCGATGCGCCGGCAGGTCGGTGCCAGCACCGCCGGCATCGACTCGGCCCTGGCCTCCCTGCGTGCTTACCAGGCCAACGAGCTGAAGGCCCGGCAAGACCGCGACCGCCTCGAGCGCCTGTACCGCGAGGACGCCGGGACCATCTCCCTGCGCCGCCTGGAAGTCTCCCGCGCCACCCATCAGCAGGCCGTCAGCCAGGTCGCCGCCGCCCACGCCGAGGTGCAACGAGCCCGCGAACAACAAGGCGGCAGCGAGGCCGATAACGCCCAACTGCGCAGCGCCGCCACGGCCCTGAGCAAGGCCGAACTGGACCTCGCCAACACCCAGGTGCGCGCCCGCTCCGCCGGGCTGATCACCGACCTGCGCAGCGATGTCGGCCAGTTCGCCGCCGCCGGCAGCCCGCAGATGACCCTGATCGCCATCCACGACGTATGGGTGAATGCCGAGATGACCGAGAACAACCTCGGCAGGGTCGAGCCGGGTACGCCGGTGGCCATCGTCCTCGACGCCTTCCCCGGCCAGGTCTTCGCCGGCCGCGTGCGCAGTGTCGGCTATGGCGTCAGCGTCGGCAGCGGCACCGCCCCCGGCACCCTGCCGACGGTGGAAAACAGCCGCGATTGGCTGCGTCCGGCACAACGCTTCCCGGTGGTGGTCGAATTCATTCCCGGCGAGCTGGAAGCGCGGCGCGGCATCCGCGTCGGCGGTCAGGCCGAAGTCATGGCCTTCCCCAGCAGCGGCAACCCGCTCAACCCGCTGGGCCGGCTGTTTCTGCGCCTGATGAGCCTGCTGTCCTATGCCTACTAGGCCCTGGCATGCCGGCTAACCGCGACTGGCGCAGCCAGCGGGCTCTGCGCCTGGCCAGCGGCACCGCCCTGTGCCTGGCGATCAGCTTCGGCCTGGCGCTGCCGATCCCGTTTATCGCCCCACTGATCTGCCTGGCGCTGCTGGCCAGTCTGCCCCGGCCATTGCCCCTAAAAGCCGGCATCGGCCTGGCCGTACTGGCAGCCCTGACCACCGGCAGCGGCCTGCTGCTGATCCCGCTGCTGCGCTATTACCCGGGCAGCGGCGTGGCGATCATCGGCCTGTGCCTGTTTCTCGCCTTTCGCTATGGCCTGCGCGGCGGCAATCCGCTGCTGGTGAAGTTTCTGGTGATCGGCCTAACCCTGATCTCGGCCGCCGGCAGCGCCGACTTCGGCCTCGCCGTGCTGGTCATCGAGGCGCTGGTCAAGGGTCTGCTGCTGGCGGTGCTGATCGTCAGCCTCAGCCACTGGCTGTTCCCGGAGCCGGCCAACAGCCCAGGCCCGCCCCAACCCAGCCCGCTGCCTGCCGAAGTGGCTAGCTGGGTGGCCCTGCGCGCCGCCCTGGTGGTGCTGCCGGCGTTTCTGCTGGCGTTGATCAACCCGGCCAGCTACCTGCCGCTGATCATGCAGGCGGTCAACCTCGGCCAACAGAGTTGCAGCACCTCGGCGCGCAACGCCGGCCGCGAACTGCTCGGCTCGACCCTGCTCGGCGGCGTGCTGGCGATCGCCCTGTGGCACGCCCTCGGCCTGTTCGTGCATCTGTGGATGTTTTTTCTGTGGCTGCTGCTGTTCGGCCTGCTGCTGGCGCGCAAGCTCTTCGCCCTGAGCGCGAGCCGGCAGAGCCCGGCCTTCTGGCTCAACAGCCTCACCACGATGATCATCCTGCTCGGCCAGTCGGTGCAGGACAGCAGCAATGGCAAGGATGTGATCCAGGCCTTTGCCGTGCGCATGGGCCTGTTTATCGCGGTAACCCTGTACGCCTGCCTGATGGTCCAGTGGCTGGATCGCCAGCGCCAACCCACCTCCCTGTCCACCCCTCCCTGACGAGCCGCCCATGCTGATCAACCTGCTCACCGGCCTGCCGGTCATTCTTCTCTGCCTGGTTCTGCAGGCGCTGTTTATCGCCTGGTGCATGCGCGCCTACCTGCGCCTGCGCCCCTACACCCAGGCCTCCAACGCCGTGCTGCCGGACATCCTGGTGCTGTCGGCGGTGATGCTCGTGCTGCTACTCGGCAACTGCCTGCAGATGGCCCTATGGGCAGGGCTGTTCATGCTGCTGGGCGAGTTCGACAGCTTTGTCACGGCGCTGTATTTCTCCGGGGTGACCTTTGCCACCCTCGGTTATGGCGACCTGGTGCTGTCGCCGCCATGGCGCCTGCTCAGCGCCCTGGAGGCGGCCAACGGCATCCTCATGTTCGGCGTCTCCACGGCGGTGATGACTGCGGCGGTGAGTGACGTGTTCAAGCACAACCTGGCCCGCCATCTGCGCCAGCAGCCCTAAATACGCTTAACACAAGACCGCACCCACCAGGTCCCGCCTGGCGGCGTAGCCCGGATAAAATCCGGGGGAGAACCTGCAGGACAACGAGCTCTCCCGGATTTCATCCGGGCTACAAAAAAACTTAAAACACCAGCCCTAAACGCAAACGCCCCGCACAAGGCGGGGCGTTTGCTTTGGCCGGTGCGGATCAGTTCCAGCCGGCGCGGTCCATCAACTTGATGGCTTCAACCTGGCGCTTGCCAGCCACTTCCATCGATACGCTGTCGGCCTTGAAGCTGCCCCAGGCCGCGACTTCCGCCGAGGGTTTGATCGCCGGGTTGGCCGGGAACTCCTGGTTGATGTCGGCAAACAGGTTCTGCGCCTCGGGACCGCTCATCCACTCCAGCAGCTTTTGCGCCTCGGCGGCATGCGGGGCGTATTTGGTCACGCCGGCACCGGACAGATTGACGTGAACGCCACGGTCAGCCTGGTTGGGCCAGAACAATTTGACCTTGAGGTCCGGGTCCTGTTTCTGCAGGCGGGCGAAGTAGTAGGTGTTGACCAGGCCGACATCGCACTGGCCGGCGTCGATGGCCTGGAGCAAGGCGGTGTCGTCGGCGAACACGTCGGTGGCCAGGTTATCCACCCAACCCTTGAGGATGGTTTCGGTCTTGGCCGCGCCATGGGTTTCGATCAGGGTGGCGGTCAGCGACTGGTTATAGACCTTCTTGCTGGTGCGCAGGCACAGGCGGCTGGCCCAGTTCTTGTCGGCCAGGGCTTCGTAGGTCGACAGCTCGCTCGGCTTAACCCGCTCGGGCGAGTAGACGATGGTTCGCGCGCGCAGCGACAGGCCGGTCCAGCTGCCGGTGCTGGAGCGATATTGCGCGGGAATGTTCTGTTCGATCAGCGCCGATTGCAGCGGCTTGAGCACGCCTTCCTGCTCGGCCTGCCAGAGGTTGCCGGCGTCCACGGTGATCAGCAGATCGGCCGGGGTGTTGGCGCCTTCGGCCTTCAGGCGCGCCATCAGGGGCGCTTCCTTGTCGGTGATGAACTTGATCTTGACCCCGGTCTTGGCGGTGTAGGCGTCGAATACCGGCTTGATCAGCTCGTCGATTCGCGCGGTGTAAACCACCAGTTCGTCGGCGGCCAACACGGGCATCGACAGGGCAGAAAGGGTCAGGCTGGCAAGCAATGTCTGGCGCAGACGCATGGAAACGACCTCGGGGAATGGAGAACGGGACGAATAGTAATGAATGCTATTTAGGTTAGCAATTGCTCTACTTACATCCCGCCCCGCTCAATTGTCGCCAATCAATTCCAACGCGACTGTGGCTCGGCTAGCAGGCCGTTGAAAACGTAGGCGAGGCAGGCAAGACAAGGCGCTACGTTAGTAACAGCCTCCGGCTGGTCAAAACGGCCGAAAGAGCGGAGTTTACTGGTGTAAATGAGCATCTTGAGACCGTTTTTAACGCAGTATTGCCAACGCAGGTAGTTTTCAACGGCCTGCTACAGGCGCGCCAGCTCCGGCAAATCACCGGACAAGCCCAGGGCCTGGCGGACAAACAGCGCCTTGGTCTGGCTGGCGCCATCGACCAGATTCAGGCCGCTGTTGCGCAGCCAGCGCAGCGGCAGCGGATCGGCCTGGAACAGCCGCTCGAAGCCTTCCATGGCCGCCATCATGGCCAGGTTGTGCGGCATGCGGCGGCGCTCAAAGCGACCGAGCACTTTAATATCGGCGAGGTTTTCGCCCCGCTCCAGGGCGTGCAGCAGCACTTCGGCGAGCACCGCGGCATCCAGGAAACCGAGGTTGACGCCCTGGCCGGCCAGCGGGTGAATGGTGTGGGCGGCATCGCCGATCAGCGCCAGGCCCGGCTCCACATAACGCTTGGCGTGGCGCTGGCGCAGCGGAATGGAATGCCGTGGATCGCTCTCCAACACCTCGCCCAGGCGCCACTCGAAGGCCTTGCCCAGCTCACGACGAAAGGCCGCATCGTCCAGGGCCATCAGGCGCGTGGCCTCGGCCGGGGTGGTCGACCAGACGATCGAGCACCAATGCTCGGCATCATCAGCCTTGGCCAGGGGTAGAAAGGCCAGCGGGCCGTCATCGGTGAAGCGCTGCCAGGCGGTTTGCTGATGCGGTTTGCTGCAGCGCACGCTGGTGACGATGGCGTGGTGCAGGTAATCCCACTCACGGGTGGCGCAGCCGGCCAGGCGGCGCACCGCCGAATTGGCACCGTCGGCGGCGATCACCAGTGGCGCACGCAGCTCGCGGCCATCGCTGAGGGTCAGCAACCAGTCATCACCGGAGCGGCGCAGTTGCTCCAGGCGAGCGCCCGGCAACAGGCCGAGATCGGCCTCGTACAGCGCATCGAGCAGGCCATCCTGCACCACGCGATTTTCGACGATATGGCCGAGCACCTCGGCATGCACGCTGGCCGCGGAAAAATGCACCTGGCCGGTGCCGGAACCGTCCCACACCTGCATCTCGGCGTAGGGGCTGGTGCGCCGTGCGGCGATCCCGTCCCAGGCACCGAGGCGCTCAAGAATGCGCTGACTGGCCGCCGACAAGGCGCTAACCCGCGGCTCGAACGCGGCGTCCTGAGCGAAGGGCTTGAGGCTCAACGGCCCGCCATCCAGCAGCAGAATTTGCAGCCCGCTGTGTTGCAGGGCCAGCGCCAGGGCGCTGCCAACCATACCGGCACCGACGATGATCAGATCCGCACGCATTTGCATTCCTTAAACCGCCTGCCGCTCACGCGGCTTGAGTCGTACGTAAAGGGTCTTGTGTACCCGCGCCACCAGCGTGCCGGCACCATCGCGCACGTCCACGTGCAGTTCGGGCAGGTACTTGTCGCCTGCGGCGGTGCGCGCGCGAATCTCCGTCAGCAGCGCCTCGTCGATGGCAAAGTCGGCGTACACCGGGCCTTTGCCGGGGGCGATAAAGTCGATGCGCGCCGCCTTGTCCCAGACGATGTACTGGCGACCGAGGCACTCCATGACCATCAGCATGAAGAACGGATCGGTCATCGAATACAGGCTGCCGCCGAACTGGGTGCCGACATAGTTGCGGTTGTACCAGCCCAGGCCCATTTTCACCTGCACCTGCTGGAAGTCCGCGCTGATCTGCCGCACCCGTATGCCGGCACCGAGATAGGGCGGGTAAAAGTTCAGCGCCCAGCGCAGGAAACGGGCCTTGCGGGCCAAGGTGCGTGCTTTCATCAATCCACTCTCAAACGGAACGAGGCCCCAGGCCCATGGCCTGGCGAGCGAACCAGTGCTTGGCCGGCGGTAACAGATCGAGGCCCAGCAGGCCCAGGTTGCGCCCGGCCACCAGCAGCGGCTGGCCGGAGGTGAAGAGTTTGGTGACCTGATCGGAGAAGCCCACGGTCATCTGCTGATCGAGGCGCTGACGGTCGAGATAGCCTTGCAGGCACGCCAGCTCGCCGAGGGGCGCGCTGCTGGCCAGCAAGGAGTCGGCCAACTCCAGGGTGTCGCGCAGGGACAGGTTGTAACCCTGACCGGCAATCGGGTGCAGGCTGTGGGCGGCGTTGCCGAGCACCACCAGATGGGGCCGCACCTGCTCCTGAGCCTCGACCAGCGCCAGCGGATACAGATGACGCGTGCCGACCTTGTGCAGGGCGCCGAGGCGATAACCAAAGGCGGCTTGCAGCTCATCCAGAAACGCCCGTTCAGGCAACGCCGCCAGGCGCTCGGCATCGGCACCCGGACGGGTCCAGACCAGCGCGCAGCGGTTGTCCGCCAGCGGCAACATGGCCATGGGACCTGCCTCGGTGAAACGCTCGAAGGCCTGGCCCTGGTGCGCCTCACTGGGGCTGATATTGGCGATCAGGGCGCTCTGCTGATAGGGCCGCTGGCTCACCGCTATGCCCAGTTGCTCGCGCAAGCCCGAGCGGCCGCCGTCGGCCAGAATGGCCAGGTCGCAGTCGAGGCTGGCGCCGGTCTTGAGGCACAGGCGATAGCCATCGCCCAGGTTATGCATGGCCTGCACTTCATCCGGGCAACGCCAACTGATCACCTCTTTATCCAGGGCCTGCCACAGGCAATGGCCGAGCCAGGCGTTTTCCACCACATAACCCAGGGCCGGCACCCCTTCGTCAGCGGCGCTCAAACGTGCGGCGCCGAAGCGGCCACGGTCGGACACATGGATCTGCGCAATCGGCTCGGCGCGCTCGCTAATGCTCGGCCAGATGCCCAGGCGCTGATAGATCTGTCGGGTGCCGTAGGACAGCGCGGTGGAGCGCGCATCGTAGCTGGGCTGATAACTGTCGCCGGGGGCGAAGGGCTCGATCAGTACGATCTGCCAGCCGCGGGCCTTGGCGCCGGTTTGCAGGGCCAGAGCCAGGCTGGCGCCCACCAGACCGCCGCCGATAATGGCTAGCTGTACGCGACTCATCAAACGACTCCTGCTGGCAGCGCCAGCACCCGACTGGCACCGAACAGATCAATCCCACCACCGATGATGGCAAGCTGTACGCGACTCATCAGGCGACCACTGCGCGGGCGGCCTGCGCCTCGGCCATCAGCGCTTCGATTGCCGCCACGGTCTTGGGTACGCCGCCGGTGAGAATCTCGCAGCCGCCCTTGGTCACCACCACATCGTCTTCGATGCGCACACCGATGCCGCGCCATTTCTTCGCCACATCGAGGTTATCCACGGCGATGTAGATGCCCGGTTCCACGGTCATGGCCATGCCGACTTCCAGCTCGCGCCATTCGCCGCCGACCTTGTAGTCGCCGACATCATGCACATCCATGCCCAGCCAGTGACCGGCGCGGTGCATATAGAAGGGTTTGTAGGCTTCGCTGGCGATCAGCTCGCTCACCTCGCCACTGAGCAGGCCCAGTTCCACCAGGCCGGCGGTGATCACCTGCACGGTGGCCTCGTGGGCGGCGTTCCAGTGTTTGCCGGGGGCGATTGCCTTGAACGCGGCTTCCTGGGAGGCCAGCACCAGCTCGTAGATGGCCTTCTGCTCGGGCGAGAAGGTGCCGCTGACCGGGAAGGTACGGGTGATGTCGCTGGCGTAGCAGTCGATCTCGCAGGCGGCGTCGATCAACACCAGATCGCCGTCCTTGAGCAGCGCGTCGTTCTCGCGGTAGTGCAGGATGCAGGCGTTTTTGCCGGCGGCGACGATCGAGCCGTAGGCCGGCATCTTCGCCCCGCCCTTGCGGAACTCGTAATCCAGCTCGGCTTCCAGGCTGTACTCATACAGCCCGGCGCGGCAGGCCTGCATCGCGCACACATGGGCACGGGCGGAAATCTGCGCGGCCTCTTTCATCACCTTCACCTCCGCCGCCGACTTGTACAAACGCATGTCGTGCAGCAGGTGGTCGAGGGCGACGAACTCATTGGGTGGCTGAGCACCCTGGCGCGCCTTGGAGCGGATCACGTTGATCCACTCCATCAGATGACGGTCGAATTCCTGATGAATGCCGAGGGCGTAATAGACCCGCTCACGGCCCTCGATCAGGCCCGGCAGGATCTCGTCGATGTCGGCGATCGGGAAGGCATCATCGGCGCCGTACTGGCTGATAGCGCCATCCTGGCCGGCCCGCAAGCCATCCCACAGCTCGCGCTCGGGGTTACGCTCGCGGCAGAACAGCACGTACTCGCCATGCTCGCGACCGGGAATCAGGGCCAGCACCGCTTCCGGCTCGGGAAAGCCGCTGAGGTACTGGAAATCGCTGTCCTGGCGGTAGACATGCTCCACATCGCGATTGCGGATAGCCACGGGGGCCGCCGGCAGAATAGCAATGCTGTTGGGTTCCATCTGCGCCATCAGCGCCTTGCGCCGACGGGCATACTCCGCCTTCGGAATGCAGGTCATAACGACTCTCGAGTGATCAGTGCAGGGACGGTTTCGGCGCGGCGGCCAGCGGCTTGGCGCACTCGGCGAACAGCAGCAACGGCGCCACGCGCAGGTATTCCATGACTTCCATGTAGTCGTTCTCGCCGTCTTCGGACTCCTCCAGGGCGCTCTGCACCTGGGCGATGGCGGCCAGATCCTGGAGCACTTCCATGGCCTCGGCCGACAACGCGCTGTCGCGGGCGGTCAGGCCAAAGCCACCGAGGAACCCCTGGCACCACAGGCCCAGGGCCTGGGCGCGCTCAACCAGCGGCGCATCGTCAGCGGGCAACAACAAGACCACCGTGACCTCGTCGCCGGTCAGCTCGCCCTTGACCATTTCCTGCAGGCCGATCAGCGCCTGGCGCACGTTGTCCTGGGGCTCGCCACCGAGCAGTTCGGCGGCATCCACCAGCCAGGGTTCGAGGTCGAAGCCGGAACCTGCGCAACTGCGACCGAGCAGCAGGCCATGCAACTCGGCCGGCGAAACGGGTTGAGCACTGCTGGCGAGCAGGGCGGCGAAGGCAGCGTACGGGGAATTTTGAGTGGTCATCGGAATAGGTATCTGAACTAGGCGCCAGACGGCGCAATGACTAGAATGAAGGCCTCGTATCCTAGCACCGGCAGACGCGCCAAGACCATTCACGGCGCTCGACGGGTTTGACCCCACGCCGAGCCGGGCCTGTATGGCCCCGCTCGTTTATTGCCAAGTAGAGAGCCAATGGAAGACGCCGATCTGCGCGCACTGACAGCCAAGCTTGAGTTATTGATTCAGAGCGTCGAGCACCTCAAGGTGCAGAACCGGCACCTGCGGGCGAACGAAAAGGCCTGGCGCGAGGAACGCGCCCATCTGATCGAAAAGAACGAAATGGCCCGGCACAAGGTCGAATCGATGATTTCGCGCCTGAAAGCCCTGGAGCAAGACACATGAGCCAAGCCAAGACCCTCACCGTGCAGATCCTCGACAAGGACTACTGCATTGCCTGCCCGGCCGATGAGCGCGCCAACCTGGAAAACGCCGCCCGCTACCTGGACGGCAAGATGCGCGAGATCCGCTCCGGCGGCAAAGTCATAGGTGCCGACCGGGTGGCCGTGATGGCCGCGCTGAACATCACCCACGACCTGCTGCATAAACAGCAGCGCCTCGACCAACAAGCCAACGAAACCCGCGACTGCGTGCGCGACCTGCTCGGCCGCGTCGACCAGGCCCTGGCCAGCCATCCGGATGAGCAATAAGGCCGATGGCCAGGCGGCATGCTTTTTTTTCAGATTGGCGGGTATACTGGCCACTCCTCCCTGGTGTGTGCGCCAGTTGGTGATGTCCCTGAGCCGATTCGCACTACCCTGGGGGTTGCAAGTTGAGACCGGTGCGCATGTCCGCCAGACGGAAAGCCTAAAGGTTTCCTGCAACCTCCACCTTGAACTTTCGGGTTCAAGGGCCAAG
>Ga0209343_10000146_pt1 | contig 90141 bp, 71 predicted proteins | sample RifCSPlowO2_02_FD_184026 | JGI IMG/M metagenome (GOLD analysis project Ga0209343, IMG submission 184026) | Groundwater microbial communities from Rifle, Colorado - Rifle CSP2_plank lowO2_0.2 (SPAdes) (version 2) | ecosystem: Environmental > Aquatic > Deep subsurface > Groundwater | place...
GTGTTTGGAGCCAACGTGCCCAGCCCCCACGCCCACTACCTGTGCTGGCGCACCGGCATGATGGACCGCTGGGAGTGCGCGGCGTTTGCGGAGTGGTTGAAGAAGGTGGTGGCGTAAGGCCATAGCGGGCTTTCTCGGCAAGCCATTGCTATTAATTTGGTAGCTGCTTGCGCTTATAACAAAAGGGCTAGAGGCTTATTTGACTCCTAAACTAGAATGGCCAGCGGGGGAATAAAAATGACGCCAGAAACCAAAGCCAGAGAAAGAATTGACCACAAGCTTGCCCAGGCGGGCTGGCTCGTGCAAGACCTGAAGCAACTCAATCTGGGTGCGGCCGCAGGTGTGGCGGTGCGGGAATACCCCACCGATGGCGGCCCCGCTGACTATGTGCTGTTTGTCAACCGCACTGCCGTGGGGGTGATCGAAGCCAAGCGCGACGAAGCGGGTGAGAACCTCACCGCCCACGAAGCGCAGACCGCGCGTTACGCCAATGCCACCCTCAAATGGCGCAAGGACCAGACGCCGCTGCCCTTCCTGTTTGAGAGCACTGGTCAGATCATCCACTTCACCGACGGGCGCGACCCCGCCCCACGCGCCCGCGAACTCTTCCACTTCTTCAAGCCCGAGACATTGGCCGAGTGGCTGGACCAGCCCGGCCAACCCAGCACATTGCGACGGCGCCTGAAAAACAACATGCCCGCGCTGCCCGAGCGCAATCTGCGCGACTGCCAGGTCGGCGCGGTCACCGGGCTCGAAGCCTCACTGGCGCGGAACAAGCCCCGCGCCTTGGTGCACATGGCCACCGGCGCGGGCAAAACCTTCACCGCCATCACCTCGGTCTACCGTCTGCTCAAGTTTGGGGAAGCCAAACGCATCTTGTTTTTGGTAGACACGCGCAACCTGGGCAAGCAGGCGCACCAGGAATTCATGGCCTACACCCCGCCGGACGATGGCCGTACATTCACCGAGCTGTACAACGTGCAGCGGCTCAGCAGCAGCGCCATCGACCCGCATGCCCAGGTGGTGATCAGCACCATCCAGCGCATGTATTCCGTGCTCTCGGGCGAGCCCATCGACGAATCGGCGGAAGACGTATCGCTGAACGAAGTGCAGCAGGCCCGAAGCCAGGCCAAGCTGGTGCGTTACAACGCAGCCATCCCCATTGAAACCTTTGACTTCATCGTCATCGACGAATGCCACCGCAGCATCTACAACCTGTGGAAGCAGGTGCTGGACTACTTTGACGCCTTTCTGGTGGGCCTGACCGCCACGCCCGACAAACGCACTTTCGGCTTCTTTGACGAGAACATCGTGGCTGAATACAGCTACGAACAATCGGTGGCGGATGGCGTCAACGTGGGCTACGACGTTTTTCTGATCGAAACCGACGTCACGCAAAAGGGGGCCAAGCTCAAAGCCCGCGAATGGGTGGACCATCGCGACCGCCAGACCCGCAAAAAACGCTGGCAACAAACCGAGGATGAAACGCCCTACACCGGCAAGGAGCTGGACCGCTCGGTGGTCAACCCCAGCCAAATTCGCCAAGTGATTTTGGCCATGAAAACGGCGGTAGAGACCAGCATATTCCCCAGCCGCAAAGAAACGCCCAAAACCCTGATCTTCGCCAAGACCGACAGCCACGCCGACGACATCATCCACATGGTGCGCAAGGTGTATGGCCAAGGCAACGACTTCTGCAAAAAAGTCACCTACAAAGCCGAGGAAGACGCCGACACCATCCTCAGCAACTTTCGCAACGAGTTCAACCCGCGCATCGCCGTCACCGTGGACATGATCGCCACCGGCACCGACGTCAAACCGCTGGAAGTGCTGCTCTTCATGCGCGACGTGCGTTCGCGCGGCTACTACGAGCAAATGAAAGGCCGTGGCGTGCGCAGCCTGGGTTTTGATGCCCTCAAAAAAGTCAGCAACAGCGCCAGCAGCGCCAAAGAGCGCTTTGTGCTGATCGACGCCGTGGGTGTGGAAAAATCCTGCAAAACCGAGAGCCGTCCGCTGGAAAAGAAGCCTGGGATTGCGCTCAAAGACCTGCTGCAAGGCGTGGCCATGGGCCACCGCGACGACGACACCGTGCTCAGCCTCGCCAACCGCCTGGTGCGCCTGGCCAAACAGCTCGACGACAAAGCCCTCAAGCGCATCGAAAAAGCCTCCGGCGGCGTGCCGGTGGGTGAGCTGGGCAAAGGCCTGGTCGTGGCGCTGGACCCCGACAAAATCATCCAGCAAGCCTTGAACACCGCGCAACGGCTGGGCATCACCCGCACCGAAGACACGCTCACATCCGACGAAATTTCCGCCGCACGCCAACAGCGCGTCGCCGCCGCTTGCCAGCCCTTTGACCGCCCCGAACTGCGCGAAGAAATCGAAAACGCCCGACGCGAGCGCGAGCAACTCATCGACCACATCAACCTGGATACAGTCACCTTCAGCGGTTACGGCGAACAAGCGGCGGAGCAGGCCAACCGCGTCATCCAGACCTTTGCCGACTACATTGCCCAGCACAAAACCGAGATCGAAGCGCTGGCCTTCTTCTACCAGCAACCCTACAGCCGCCGCGCCCTGACCTTTGACATGGTCGAAGACCTGCACGAACGCCTGAGCCGCCCGCCGTTGATGCTCACCACCGAGAAACTGTGGAGCGCCTACGCCCGGGTCAAGTCATCGCAAGTGAAAGGTGCGGACGCCAAGCGGCAGTTGACCGACTTGGTGGCGCTGGTGCGCTTTGCCGTCGGCCTGACTGGCGCGGTCGGTGCGGATACGGATAGCCTGGAACTCAGCCCCTTCGCCGATCAGGTCAACCTGCGCTTTCAGACCTGGATCTTCCGCCACAACGCCCAGCGTGGTACCGCCTTCACGCCTGAGCAAACCGAGTGGCTGCGCCTGATGAAGGACCACATCGCCGCCAGCTGCTGCATCACCCGGAAAGACTTTGACTACGCCGAACTGGCCGCCCAAGGCGGCTTGCAAAAAGTGTGGAGCGTGTTTGGCAGCCAGTTGGATGATCTGATGGGCGAGATGAACGAAGCGCTGGTGGCTTGAAAATGGCGTGAAGAATTATGAGCTATTATTTGTTAATTCATAATTTATTTATATACAAATAATCCATCATAATTTCATGCAACATTTCCCTCGCCTCCTATTGGCGCAACAAATTGCCCAAGCCGTCCAGGGCAAGGACTTGTTTGGCGATGCACACAATGGTTTGTTTCTGGCCGCGCCGCGCCGCACCGGGAAATCCACATTCCTCAAGGAGGACTTGCAGCCCGAGTTGGAGCGCCAGGGCCTGGTTGTGGTGTATGTCGACCTTTGGGCGGCCCCGCTGCGCGATCCGGGTGAACTCATTGCCGAGGCTATTGGCCGAGCCCTGCAGGGGCATTTGGGGCCTGTCGCCAAAGCCGCCAAAACCAGCGGCCTGGAGAGTGTCAGTATTGCCGGGGTGCTGAAAATCGATACAGGGAAAATCGGCCGCCCCAATGGTTCAACCCTTGCCGATGCCTTGCGCACCCTGCACGAACTGGCCCATGTCCCGGTGGCGCTGATGGTTGACGAAGCCCAGCACGCCTTGACCAGTGAAGCGGGCGAAAGCGCCATGACGGCGCTCAAATCGGCGCGCGACCAACTCAACGCCCCCGGAAAAGTCAAGCTCATACTGGTCATGTCGGGCTCCGACCGTGACAAATTGCTGCGCTTGGTCAACAGCAACGCTTCACCGTTCTACGGTTCGCAAATTCAACGCATGCCCGAATTGGGCGAAGACTTCATCGCGTACATTGCGCAGCAGATTGAACGCCAACGCCCGGATCTGCGCCCTGTCGATCAGACCAGGTTGATGCAGGCCTTTGAAGGCTTTGGCAAACGTCCGCAGTTTTTCTTGTTTGCCTTGAACGAGACGCTTGGCCCCTTGGCTGGCATCAGCGAACGCTTTGAAGTGGCGATGCTCGCTGCAGCCCAGCAACGCCAGCGCGATGACGAGATGCAAATGGAATCCGATTTTTTGGGAATCAAACCCTTGGAGCAGGCTGTTTTATGGCGCATGCTGGAACAAGGTGCGCGCTTTCGCCCCTACGACGCAGAGGCATTGCGCTTCTACCAGGATAAAACTGGCAGCAAAGTCACCCCCGCCAAAGTGCAAACCGCCCTGGAAAGTCTGCGCCAGCGCCAACCCAGCATGGTCTGGAAATCTGCCCGGAGTGAATACGCAGTGGACGACGCCGCCATGCACCGCTGGTACACGCAGCGCATCAATGCACAAACCTGGCCGCCAGTGGGCGCGCAACCGGACTGGGCTGAAGAATGAGGTCTACTTTTGGTGCGCAAGTAGCTATTGAATTGATAGCTGCTTGCGCAGGTAGCACAAGGGCTAGAGGCCGATTTGTTATAAATTTTAGCAAGAGCGTCAGTCAATGGCAGCAGAGCGAATTTGGGGTTGGATCCAAGCCCGCCGGGCGTCGGCTCAGACCCCAGTTTCGCGGGTTGCGAAGTGGGGTAGTTGCGTGAGCGATAACTTACCACCAGGTTGGATCCACGCGAAATTGGATGAAGTTGTCGATGCACTCGACTACGAACGGGAGCCTATCAATTCCTCGGAACGTTCCGCACGTATCTCTGGAAAGTCAAAAAATCAGCTGTTTGCTTATTACGGTGCAACTGGACAGGTTGGCTTTATAGATGGCTTTCGTTCTAATGGTGAACGAATCCTATTGGGCGAAGACGGGGCACCTTTTCTTGATTCATTTAAAGACAAGGCTTATCTCGTTACTGGAAAGTTTTGGGTAAACAACCATGCACACGTATTGCAGGGAGCTGCAGGTTATGTGAGCAACCGATTTCTTTGTCATCAGTTGAATACCGTTGATTACCAGCCATTTGTCGCAGGCTCCACTCGCTTGAAATTGACCAGTGCGGCGATGAAGCAAATCCCATTATTTGTCGCACCTGCCGCCGAACAAACCCGCATCGTCGGAAAACTCGAAGAACTGCTGTCCGACCTGGACGTGGGCGTGGCGGAACTCAAGGCGGCGCAGAAAAAGCTGGGGCAATACCGCCAGTCGCTGCTGAAAGCGGCGGTCGAAGGCGCGCTCACCGCCGAATGGCGTGCAGCCCAGCACGCCGGGCGAACGGGGAAAACAGCGCCCTTTGAATCCGGCGCCGCGCTGCTGGCCCGCATCCTGTCCGAGCGCCGCCGCCGCTGGGAAGCCCGCCAACTCGCCAAGTTTCAAGCCCAAGGCAAACCCCCGCCCAAAGACTGGCAGGCCAAATATCCCGAGCCCGTTGCGCCCGATACCGTCGGCTTGCCGGAGTTGCCAGTGGGGTGGGTTTGGGCGAGTGCGGAACAGCTTTGTGACTTCATCACCAAAGGCACGACGCCGTCGAAGGGACTTGATGGCTGCGGCGACAAGGTGATTCCTTTTCTGCGCGTGACGAATCTCACCGATAAGGGCGCGTTGGACATGTTCGACAAAGTTTTTGTGTCAGAAGAAACGCATCGCGGCTTTCTTGCGCGCTCTGTGGTCTACCCCGGTGATGTGCTGATGAATATCGTTGGTCCGCCGCTGGGGCAGGTTTCGGTTGTGCCAAAGACCTTCCCAGAATGGAATATCAATCAAGCCATCGCGATTTTCCGGGCCGTCGACGGAGTGTTGTCCGGGTTTCTTTCTCTCACGTTGCTTTCGCCTCCTGCACAGCGTTGGCTCAAAGCCAGATCAAAGACAACCGCTGGGCAAACAAACCTCACGCTGGAGGTTTGCCGCAGTTTGCCAATTCCGTTACCTCCGCAAGCTGAGCAGGTGGCCTTGATTGCAGTTGCCGACGAAGCGATAGACAGAGTCGCAGAACAAGCTATGGCGATACAAATCAGCCTCCAACAATCCGCCGCCCAACGCAAAAACATCCTGCAAGCCGCCTTTTCCGGCCAGCTCATCCCCCAAGACCCCGCCGACGAACCCGCCAGCGCGCTGCTGGCGCGCATCCGGGCCGAACGGCAGGACAGGGCATCATTGGGGAAACCCCAAAAATCAAACGCAAATTCACGAAGGAGTTCAGCATGCTGACCCGTTTAGAAGTTAACGGTTTCAAAACCTTTGAAAAGCTGGATGTCACGCTCACCCCCTTCACCATGGTGGTGGGCAACAACGCCGCAGGCAAAAGCAACCTGTTTGACGTGATTCAACTGCTGTCCAACCTGGCGACCAAGGATGTGTCTGAGGCGGTCAATGGCATGCGGGGTGAGCCGCTGGAACTTTTCAGGCAGACCGCTGCGGGGCGGTCCAAGCAAATAGAGTTGGCGGTGGAGGTGTTGATTGACCCGACGGTAAAAGACCCCTGGGGCAGCGAGGTCACGCTCACGCATACCCGTCTGCGTTACGAGGTCACACTGGAACGCAGGGAAATCAAGCCGGGCATTGAGCGGATTCAAGTGGCCAGAGAAGCCGCTTTTCCCATCAGGAGCAAAGATGATGGGTGGGTTAAAAAAATGGCGCCGTCCAAGACGTTTCGTGAGGCGTACCTCAAATACTCGCGTAAAACCCCCTTGCTGACGACTGAAAGCATGCCCGAGGGGTTGACGTTTAGCATCCACCAAGATGGCAAGCATGGGCGCAATCGCCCTGCAAGTGCTGCCGAGGCAACGGTTCTTTACAGCATTACCAACGCAGAGTTCCCCCACCTTTTTGCCTTGCGTGAAGCCATGCGGCATTGGCGACTGCTGCAACTTGATCCGGCACTGCTGCGCAAACCTGTGCCTGCGACCGCATCGGACGTGCTGAATGCCGACGGCTCCAATCTGGCTGCGGTATTGGCCCAGTTAAAAGCGGAAACCGCAACGGCTGTCCGTCCCGATGGCGTGCTCAGCGATATTGTTGCGGAACTTAACAATCTAATTCCCGGCACCACAAAGCTGGATGCCGAGTTGCATGAAGCCAGTCGTGAATACCGGATCAAACTCACCATGCGAGATGGCTTGCCGTTCAGTTCACGCGTGATTTCTGATGGCACCCTGCGCGTGTTGGCCCTCCTTACGCTGCTGCACGACCCACGGCATCGCGGTTTGATTTGTTTTGAAGAGCCAGAAAATGGCGTGCATCCTGCACGAATCAAGCAGCTGATTCAGCGGCTCAAGGATATGGTGACCCGCCCACAAGATTTTGAGGAAGAGGAAGAGGAAGAGGAAGATGGTGGGGCTGAAAGTGAAAAAAAGAAGGTGGTTCCGCCCTTGAGCCAGCTGCTGCTCAACAGCCATTCCCCCGTGGTGCTGTCGGCCTTGATTGACAAGGACTTGCACCCGGTCGAGGGCTCGATTTTGTTTGCCGATACGGCAACCGTGAGCGAGCCCAGTACCCACGAACTGCGGCGTAAAACACGCTTGCGGCCGGTGTGGTCGAAGGATCAGGCGGATCTGTTCAGTGAGAGCGACACGGCACGGGGCTTCGTGTCGGAGTTCGAGGTCAAGAAGGTGCTTGAAACCGTGAGTACCGAGGACTGACCATGCACTATCTTGGAATCGCCTTGTACGCCGAAGGCCCAACGGATTACTATTTTTTGCAGCCTCTTTTACAGCGACTGTGCGAGGATATTTGCGTGCGGGAGTCCCCTCACAGTGTCGAATTTAGCGAGGTGTTGGCCCTTGATCATTCGTCAAAGACAAAAGATGCACCCAGGGAGCAGCGGATCTTGGATGCGGCCAAGGCTGCGCGGGGTGTATGGCGAGTGCTGTTTGTTCATACGGACGGTGCAAACGACCCTGCTCGTGCCCGGGAGCAATTGGTTCAACCTGCGTTAGCGCTTCTACAGCAGGAGATGGCGCAGGATGGGTGTGGCCTTGCCGTTATTCCGATACGCGAGACAGAGGCGTGGGCCATTTGGGATGGGGACGCGCTTCGTCACGTCTTTGGCACCACCTTGTCCGACCAGGCCTTGGGGCTTCCTGCGACAGCCAATCTCGTGGAGTCTGTGGCAGACCCGAAAGCGGCGCTCAACACTGCATTCAACGCCACGCAGCCGTCTGGTCGGCGAAAAAAACAAGGCATTTCACCCATGTTGAATGCGCTGGGGGAGCAAGTGTCGTTACAGCGATTGCGCCAAATTTCAGGCTTCGCTCAATTTGAAACCGAATTGAAGCGTGCGCTTGTGCAGTTGCAAATTTTGAAGTGATTCGGCCAAACAACGCGGACGCCTCTTGAAAGTATATGAACACATCCTCCCTCATCCAGACAGTCTGGACCTTTTGAGCACTCTGGCATGACCCAAGAAATGTCCCTGGACGATGTATCCACCATGGCCGAGAGCGTGGATCTGGAGTGCAAGGCCGCCCAGGGCCGCGACGGTCAGGGTGAGCTGCCCGACGACTTCTGGAAAAGCTACTGCGCCATGGCCAACAGCGATGGCGGCGTGATCTGGCTGGGCATTCAGGAAAAGCCGCGCGGCCAGTTCCAGGCCTTGGGTCTGGCCAAGCCGGAGAAGGTCCGCAAGGCGCTGTGGGACAACCTGAACAACCGCAAGCAGGTGAGCCTCAATTTGCTGTCTGAACAGCAGATTCAGCCGGTGAGCGTGGCTGGCAAAACGGTTTTGCGCATTGAAATCCCCCGTGCGGCGCGTCAGGTGAGGCCGGTGCATGTGGGCAGCAATCCACTGGAGGGCACCTACCTGCGCCGCTACGAGGGCGATTACCTGGCCGATAACGAGGCGGTGCGCCGCATGCTGGCCGAGCGGGTGGAGGATTCGCGCGATGAGCGCATCCTGAAAGGGTTCGATTTCACCGACCTGGACATGGACACGGTGGCGGCGTATCGCAACCGGTTTGCGGCGGTGAAACCCGGCCATGTGTGGTCGGACTTGCCGCTGGCTGATTTCTTGGAGCGTATTGGGGCGTTTGGCAAGCATCGGGAAGAGGGTTTCACGGGGCTACGTCTGGCCGGGCTGTTGATGTTTGGCCGTGCGGAAGTGATCCGCGATGCCTTGCCCAACTACATGGTGGACTATCAGGAGCGGCCAGAGGCCAAGACCGAACGGCGCTGGGTGGACCGTTTGATTCCTGATGGGAGTTGGTCGGGCAATGTGTATGACTTTTTTCGCAAGGTGTACCAAAAGCTCACCGCCGATTTGAAAGTGCCCTTTCAATTGCAGGACGGTCAACGCATTGAAGACACGCCGGTGCATGAAGCGCTGCGTGAAGCACTGGCGAACACGCTGATTCATGCCGATTTTTCGGGCCGGGTTTCGGTGCTGGTGGTGAAGCGGCCCGACATGTTTGGCTTTCGCAATCCTGGGTTGATGCGGGTGCCTCTGGTGGACGCCATCAAAGGTGGCACCAGCGACTGCCGCAACCGCCGCCTGCAAACCATGTTTCAGCAGGTGGGTTATGGCGACCACGCAGGCTCCGGCTTGCCCAAGATTTACCACAATTGGGCGGGCCAGCATTGGCGGCGTCCGGTGTTGTATGAGGTGCGTGAGCCTGAGCAGACCTTGATGGAGTTGCGCATGACCAGCTTGCTGCCTGCGGATGCGGTCGCGGAGCTGGAAGCGCACATGGGTGAAAAGTTCTCTGGTCTGCCACAGCTAGAACGGCTGGCGCTGGTCACTGCGGCCACGGAGGGGATGGTTCACCATGGCCGACTGCGGGAGATATCGACCGATCATCCGACAGACATTACCAAGATGCTGGGGCGGATGGTGCGTGACGGGCTGCTGGCATCCGAAGGCGTAGGGCGCGGCATGCGATACCTTTTGCCTTGGCAAGAAAACCAGGCAAAAGTGTTTTTTGGCGATGACGGAACCTCGCTACCACCGGAGCTAAGCGCCTTAACCCCGGAGCTAAGCTCCTTACCACCGGAGCTAAGCTCCTTACCACCGGAGTACGCCGATCCCTCCACGCAGCAAAATCTGCCGTTCATTGCCGATTTAAGTGGTTTGAGCGCCCAGGACCTCGCCTTGTTGGTTGCGCTGGCAAAACCGGTCAGTAGTCGCCCGCGAGCAACCCCTGAGCTTGTCCAACAAACGGTATTGGCGCTGTGCAGGGGGCGCTACCTTGGTCTGCGCGTGTTGGCAGAACTCTTAAAAAGACGCACTCAGGAAGGTGCTGATTTGCGCCGCCGTATTCTGAATCCTCTGGTTGCCCGAGGCGCACTCAAGCGCGCGTATCCACAGGCAAATGACCCCCGCCAAGCCTACACAACCGTATCTCTATGAACACCTCCTCCCTCATCCAGAAAGTCTGGAATTTCTGCCACACCCTGCGCGACGACGGGGTGGGTTATGGCGACTATCTGGAACAGCTGACCTACCTGCTGTTCCTGAAAATGGCGCACGAGTATGCGCAAGAGCCCTATAAGCGCGACACCCATATCCCCAAGGGCTTTGACTGGTCCACGCTCAAAAGCAAGGTGGGCGAGCCGCTGGAAGCGCATTACCTGGCGACGCTGCACAAGCTCGGGCAACAGCCGGGCATGCTGGGCGCAATCTTTTTCAAGGCGCAAAACAAGATCCAGGACCCGGCCAAGCTGTCACGCCTGGTGCAACTGATTGACGCCGAAAGCTGGGTCGGCATGGACGCTGACACCAAGGGTGACCTGTATGAAGGCTTGCTGCAAAAGAATGCCGAGGACACCAAGAGCGGCGCAGGCCAGTACTTCACGCCCCGCGCGCTGATCCAGGCCATGGTGGAGTGCGTGCGCCCACAGCCCATGAAGACCATTGCCGACCCAGCCTGCGGCACCGGGGGCTTCTTTCTGGGCGCCTACAGTTGGTTGACACGCAAGGGCGGCAAGCTCAACATCCGGCAGCTTGAGTTTTTGCACCGGAATACCTTTCACGGCAACGAGATCGTGGCGGGCACGCGGCGCATGTGCCTGATGAACCTGTTTTTGCACAACATTGGCGATGTGGACGGCGAGCCCACGGTGGACCGCGCCGATGCCTTGATTGCCGACTCCGGCCAGCGCTTTGACTATGTGCTGGCCAATCCGCCGTTTGGCAAAAAGAGCAGCATGACCATCACCAATGCCGATGGCGAGGAGGACCGCGATGCGCTGACCTACGAGCGCCAGGACTTCTGGGAAACCACGTCCAACAAACAGCTCAACTTTTTGCAGCACATCGTCACCATCCTGAAAGACAACGGCCAGGCGGCGGTGGTGTTACCGGACAACGTGCTGTTTGAGGGCGGCGCGGGCGAGAAGATCCGCCGCAAGCTGCTGGAGACTTGCGATGTACACACCGTGCTGCGCCTGCCCACCGGCATTTTTTACGCCCAGGGTGTGAAGGCCAACGTGGTGTTTTTTGACGCCAAGCCCAAGGATGGGAAGGTGCACACCAAGGGCGTGTGGTTTTACGACCTGCGCACCAACAAGCATTTCACCCTGAAGACCCGCACCCTCAAGCTGGATGATTTGCAGGATTTCATCACTTGTTATCACCCGGAAAATCGCCACCAACGGCAAGAGACCGAGCGCTTCAAGTGCTACCCCTACGCCGACTTGATGGCCCGCGACAAGGCCAGCCTGGATATCTTCTGGCTCAAAGACAACAGCCTCGACAACCTGGACGACCTGCCACCCCCCGACGTACTGCAGCAAGAAATCATCGACCACCTGGAAGCGGCGCTGGCGGCGTTCCGGGATGTGGCAGCCGGGCTACCCCTGCGCGAAGCGGCGTGATCCCACGGGCAATTTCACACAAGGGTGCAAGTTTCTTCACACCACGGCCCGCCCATTTGCCGTAGAGTCCCCAGCAAAGACACAGGAGCCGCCCCTCATGCAAGCCACCCCGCCCGCATCCACCACCGAATTGCTACAAAAAAAGGAGCTGCTTGCGCAGGTACTACGGGGGCTGGAGGCCTATTTGCCCAAGCATGCCCTGCTCTACCACACGGAAGACACCACGCCCTATGAGTGCGACGGCCTGACCGCCTACCGCCAGCGCCCGCTGCTGGTGGCGCTGCCGGAGACCGAGGCGCAGGTGCAGGCGGTGCTGAAAACCTGCCATGCCCTGAACGTGCCGGTGGTGGCGCGTGGCGCGGGCACCGGGCTGTCGGGCGGCGCCATGCCGCACCAACTGGGGGTGACGCTCTCGCTGGCCAAGTTCAACAAGATCCTCAAGGTGGACCCGCGCAGCCGCACGGCCGTGGTGCAGTGCGGCGTGCGCAACCTGGCCATCAGCGAGGCGGCGGCGCCCCACGGCCTGTACTACGCGCCTGACCCCAGCAGCCAGATCGCCTGCACCATCGGTGGCAACGTGGCCGAGAACTCGGGCGGCGTGCACTGCCTCAAATACGGGCTGACCCTGCACAACGTGCGCAAAGTGCGCGGCTTCACCATGGAGGGTGAGCCCATCACCTTTGGCTCGGACGCGCTGGACGCCCCGGGTTACGACCTGCTCAGTGTGGTGGTGGGCAGCGAGGGCATGCTGGCCATCATCCATGAAGTCACCGTCCAGTTGATCCCCAAACCCTTGCTGGCGCGCTGCATCATGGCCAGCTTTGACGACATCCGCAAAGCCGGCGATGCGGTGGCCGCGGTGATTGCGGCGGGCATCATCCCCGCCGGGTTGGAGATGATGGACAAACCCATGACGGCAGCGGTGGAAGACTTTGTGCACGCGGGCTACGACCTGACGGCCGAAGCCATCTTGCTGTGCGAGAGCGACGGCACGCCCGAAGAAGTGGAAGAAGAAATCGGCCGCATGAGCGAAGTGCTGCGCACACACGGCGCGACGGCCATCGCGGTCAGCCAGAACGAGGCCGAACGCCTGCGCTTTTGGAGCGGCCGCAAAAACGCCTTCCCGGCCAGCGGGCGCATCAGCCCAGACTACATGTGTATGGACTCGACCATTCCGCGCAAGCGCCTGGCCGATATCCTGCTGGCGATCCAGGAGATGGAGAAAAAGTACCAGTTGCGCTGCGCCAACGTGTTCCATGCGGGCGACGGCAACCTGCACCCGCTGATCCTGTTCGATGCCAACGACCCCGACCAATTGCGCCGCTGCGAGCTGTTTGGCGCCGAGATTCTGGAAACCAGCGTGGCCATGGGTGGCACGGTGACCGGCGAGCATGGCGTGGGCATCGAGAAGCTCAACAGCATGTGTGTGCAGTTCAGCGCCGAAGAAAACACCCAGATGACCGGCCTCAAGCTAGCCTTCGACCCCCAAGGCCTGCTCAACCCCGGCAAGGTGATTCCCACCCCACAACGCTGCGCAGAGTACGGCAAGATGCTGGTGCGCGGGGGCAAAATTTCTCACCCGGATTTGCCGCGGTTTTAGGCCAAGCGCTTCTTCCTATAATGGGCCGGTCTCCAAGCCGGAGGCAGGTTTCAAAATTCACAAAAATCTCAGGAAGAATTCCCTATGTTTAAGTCCGTTCTGTCCACATTGCTCATCAGCGTCGCTTTGGTGGGTTGTGCCAACCAGCGTTTCAATGTGGCAGGTGAGGTAACCGACACGACCGCCGCGAAAAGCGAAGACAGCCAATCCTTCTTTGTGAATGGAATTGGTCAGAAACAAACCATTGACGCCGCCAAGGCTTGCGGTGGTGCAGCCAAAGTCGGCGGCGTCGCCGTCGAACAAGCCCCCATGGACGTTCTGCTGGGAATGGTGACCTTGGGTATTTACACCCCACGCACGGCACGCGTGTATTGCAAGGCATAAGCCTCCTTCAGCGCAAAAAAGCCCTTCTTCGAAGGGCTTTTTTTTTGGCTACCAGGCATCCACACTCGGCCCCGGCCAAGGCCCCACCCGGGCCGACTGCAGGCCCGCCACCAGCCACGGGCGGGTCTCTGCGGGGTCAATCACCGCGTCAATCTCCAGGGTGGTGGCCATGGGAATCGCGCCACCGTTCTCATACTGGCGCCCCAGCAGACTCTGAAATAAGGCCTCGCGCTCTGCGCCTTGAGGCACCGCTTCCAGCTCCTTTTTGAAACCCAGGCGCACCGCACCCTCCAGCCCCATGGCGCCAAACTCAGCCGTGGGCCAGGCCACGGTGAACACCGGGGCATGGAATCCCCCCGCCGTCATGGCCATGGAGCCCAGGCCGTAGCCCTTGCGCAGCACCACGCTGAAAAACGGCACGCGCAGATGGGCGGCGGCGATGAACAGGCGGCTCACATGGCGCACCTGGGCCTGCGCTTCGGTGTCCGGCCCCACCATGAAGCCGGGCGTGTCCACAAAACTCACGATGGGCAGGCCATGGGCGTTGCACAGTTGCATGAAACGGGCAGCCTTGTCGGCGGCATCGGCATCGATGGCGCCGCCCAGGTGCAGCGGGTTGTTGGCCAGCAGGCCCACCGCACGCCCTTCGATGCGGGCCAGCGCGGTGTGGATACCCACCCCAAAGCCGGTGCGCAACTCCAGCAGGCTGCCCACATCGGCCAATCCCCGCAGCGCGGCACGGCTGTCGTAGACGCGCAGGCGGTTTTCGGGCACCACCGCGCGCAGGGCGTGCGCGGGCGGTGCGGTCCAAGCGGGTGCCGGGCCCTGGAAAAACGACAGGTAATGCTTGGCGGCGGCCACGGCCTGGGCTTCGTCCTCCACCAGAATGTCGATCACGCCGTTGCCATGCTGCACGGCGCTGGGGCCGATCTGTTCGGGCCGGAACACGCCCAGGCCCCCGCCCTCCACCATGGCCGGGCCGCCCATGCCGATGTTGCTGGCGCGGGTGGCGATGATCACGTCGCAGCAGCCCAGAAGCGCGGCATTACCAGCAAAGCAGCGCCCCGCCACGATGCCCACCACGGGCACCTGGCCGTTGAGGCGGGCGAAACTGGCGAAGGTGGCGACGTGCAACCCGGCGACGATGGGCATGTCCACATCGCCGGGGCGCCCGCCGCCGCCTTCGGCAAACAGCACCACGGGCAATTGGTTCTGCAGGGCGATTCCGAGCATGCGGTCGGTCTTCTGGTGGTTGCGCAGGCCCTGGGTGCCGGCCAGCACGGTGGCGTCGTAGGCCATGACCACGGTGCGCCGGCCGTTCACCGCACCGAGCCCCGTGACCATGCCGTCGGCCGGGGTGTTCTGGATGAGGTCGTCGGCGCTGCGGCGGCGGCTCTGGGCCGCGACCGCCAGCGCGCCGTACTCCACAAAGGAGCCCGCGTCGCACAGGTCGGCCAGGTTCTCGCGGGCGCTGCGCAGGCCCTGGGCGTGGCGCTTGGCCATGGCCTCGGGGCGGCTGGCGTCCAGGGTGTGGGCATGGCGCTGGTGCACCTTGCGCAAATCGGCACGCGGCGCATCGGCGTTTCCGGGTGGTGCGGGCGGTGCAGGGGGAGCCGGCTCGTCGCCGCAAGGCGGGGAAATATTATTGGTGTTTTCGGCCTCCAGCCCCCGTGGAATATGCGCAAGCAGCTCCAAATTTGATAGCAAATCGCCTTCTGCCACCGCTTCGCCTGCGGCATAAAAATGGTGCTGTACCCGGCCCGTCTGGGGCGCGTGCACTTCATGCTCCATCTTCATGGCCTCCAGAATCAGCAGCACGTCGCCAGCGGCCACCGTCTCGCCGGGTTGGACCAGCCATTGCACCAATTGCGCCTGTAGGGGGGATCGAATTTCTAGCATGTGGACATTGTGGGACAGCGCTTGGCCACAAGCCACCCGCCTTGGTCATCTGCGGGACAAGGGGGATGGCCGCACGGCATGCGCTGTACCCGCGCCACCCGGCCCTGCCCTTGGTCCAGGCCGCAATTCGGGTTTTCCAAAGCGCAGGTGGCGCTGATGCGCGCCAAGCCTTGCAGCCCTGGCGCGCACACACGCTGCTCACGGCCCGAGGCATCCCGGTGGGCGAGCGCCGCCCTGTGTTTGCCCTGCAAACCCCTTCGGCCTGAAAGAAACCCTCATTCCCGCCGCAGGGTGAAGGTCTCAAACAAGGCCGATACACGCTCCACAAGGTCTGCACGGGGATAAGCCGCCGTCGCGACAGCGGCCAGATTCGGGTCCATACAACCCGTGCCGCGAAACACCTGCAGCGCGTAATTGCGTACGCCCAGGGTGCGCAGGTTTTGCGCCAGTTCCAGAAGGTCTGGCTCGGATTGCAGGGCCGGGTGCACCGTGGTGCGGAACTCGTGTGCCACACCACTGGCCAGCACCTGCTCGGCGCTTTCCCATACCCCCCGCGCACTGTCGCGCACGCAGGTGATGGCGTCATAACGCGGGTGCGTCGCCTTGATGTCCATGCCCACCCAGTCCACCAGCGGCAACACCTCCTGCAGACGCCGGGGGTACATGCCCGCCGTGTGCAGGCCTACACAGAAGCCCAGCGCGCGCACCTGGCGCATCGCATCCTCCAGGGCAGGGTCCATGGTCGGCTCGCCGCCGCTGAACACCACCGCGTCGATCAGGCCCACACGCCGCTCAAGCAGCGCCAGCACCTGCGCCCACGGCACGGGGCTGCCTTCGGTGCGGGCTTGCAAATGGGGGTTATGGCAATAGCCGCAAGCCCAGGGACAGCCCTGCACAAACACCACCGCCGCCAATTTGCCGGGGTAGTCGGTGGCGGTGAAGGGCGTGAGGCCGCCTACTTTGATTGGCAACGGTTTTCGCTGAAGTAGGTGCGCTCATGGAACTCCCCCTTCTTGCCGGTGTTGAAGGACGCCATGGGCCGGTGGTAACCCATCACGCGGGTCCACACTTCGCAGCGTTGGCGTTCGTCGTCGCGCAGCACGATGGGGGCGGCTTGGGGGGCCAGGAATTGTTGTTCACTCAGATCGGTCATGGAGGTCTCGTGTCGTCAGGTTTAAAAGGTCAGGAACGTCATATCAAACGGCTTCCAGTGGCTTGCGGGCAAGCTCAATCCGTTGGGGACAGAGCTTGCCCACTGCGTGTGGCTGCGGTCTTTCCCGCAATCTCAATCGGTTGGGGACAGAGCTTGCCCACTGCGTGTGGCTGCGGTCTTTCCCGCAATCTCAATCGGTTGGGGACAGAGCTTGCCCACTGCGTGTGGCTGCGGTCTTTCCCGCAATAATTTCGGTATCACACTTGGGGCAAAAATCGTGGCGCCCGCCCAGGTAGCCGTGTTTGGGGCAGATCGAGAAGGTGGGCGTGACGGTGATGTAGGGCAGGCGAAAGCGTGACAGCGCACGCTTGACGAGCTGGCGGCAGGCCTCGGCGCTGCTCAGGGGCTCGGTCATGTACAGGTGCAGCACGGTGCCGCCGGTGTATTTGCGCTGCAGGTCGTCCTGCATTTCCAGCGCCTCGAAGGGGTCGTCGGTGTAGCCCACCGGCAACTGGCTGGAGTTGGTGTAGTAGGGCATGTCTTTCGTGCCCGCTTGCAGAATGTCGGGGAATTGCTTGGCGTCTTCCTTGGCAAAACGGTAGGTGGTGCCCTCGGCCGGCGTCGCTTCCAGGTTGTACATGTGGCCGGTCTGGTCCTGGAATTCGAGCATGCGGGCGCGCACATGGTCGAGCAGGCGAATGGCAAAGTCGTGGCCCCATTCGGTGCTGATGTCCTCTTTGTCCTGGGTGAAGTTGCGGACCATCTCGTTGATGCCGTTCACGCCCAGCGTGGAGAAATGGTTGCGCAACGTGCCCAGGTAACGCTTGGTGTAGGGGAACAGGCCGTTGTCCATATGCCGCTGGATCACCTTGCGCTTGATCTCCAGGCTGTCGCGGCCCAGCTCCAGCAGGGTGTCGAGTTCTTGCAGCATGCCCGGCTCGTCGCCCCGGTGCAGGTAACCCAGCCGTGCGCAGTTGATGGTGACCACGCCCAGCGAGCCGGTTTGCTCGGCCGAACCAAACAGGCCGTTGCCGCGCTTGAGCAGTTCGCGCAAATCGAGTTGCAGGCGGCAGCACATGGAACGGATCATGTTCGGCTTGAGTTCCGAATTGATGAAGTTCTGGAAGTAGGGCAAGCCGTACCTGGCAGTCATCTCGAACAGCAGTTCGGCGTTCGGGCTGTGCCAGTCGAAGTCCTCGGTCATGTTGTAGGTGGGGATGGGGAAGGTGAACACCCGGCCCTTGGCGTCCCCCGCCATCATGACTTCGATGTAGGCGCGGTTGACCATGTCCATCTCGGCCTGGCAGTCGCCATAGGCAAAGTCCACCTCCTGGCCCGCGATCACCGGCACCTGCTCGCGCAAGTCTTCGGGGCAGACCCAGTCGAAGGTCAGGTTGGTGAACGGCGTCTGGGTGCCCCAGCGCGAGGGCACGTTCAGGTTGTAGATCAGCTCCTGCATGCACTGGCGCACCGCCGCGTAGTCCATGCGGTCCCTTTTGACGAACGGTGCCATATAGGTGTCAAAGGAACTGAAAGCCTGGGCTCCGGCCCATTCGTTTTGCAGCGTGCCCAGAAAGTTGACGATCTGCCCCACCGCGCTGGACATGTGCTTGGGCGGGCCAGACTCCACCTTGCCCGCCACACCGTTCAGGCCTTCATTGAGCAGGGTGCGCAGCGACCAGCCCGCGCAGTAGCCCGCCAGCATGTCCAGGTCGTGGATGTGCATCGCCGCGCTGCGGTGCGCCGCGCCCACCTCGGGCGGGTAGACATGGTTGAGCCAGTAGTTGGCGATGACCTTGCCCGAGACATTCAGGATCAGCCCGCCCAGTGAGTAGCCCTGGTTGGCATTGGCGTTGACGCGCCAGTCCAGTTGCTGCAGGTACTCGTTCATGCTGGATTCGACGTCCACCAGGGTCTTGCGGTCGTTGCGCAGCTTTTTGTGCTGCTCGCGGTAAACGATGTAGGCGCGCAGGGTTTTGGGGTAACCGGCGTCGAACAGGGCGGCCTCCACCGCGTCCTGGATTTGCTCGATGTGCGGCGTGGCGTGGCCCTGGACCTTGATTTTGGGCGTCACCAGGTACTGGGTCAGGCGCAACGCTTCGGCCGCGTCAAACTCGCCGGTGACCTGGGCAGCGCGCTCCAGGGCCTGGGCAATTTTGAGCGCGTCGAAGGGCTTGATGCCTCCGTCGCGTTTGATGATGTGGGTGAAGACGGGTGCGATGTGCGAATTCAATTTTTTTCCCCTGAAACACCATAGGTAGTGCGGAGACGAATGCTAACCACTATATGTAGCGCCAACAAACCAAGTTAAATTTGTTGTTGAAATCGTTGATCTGGATCAGAAGATGGTCGATATCCCTGTTGCTGGGCCACAAAACCGTTAAAAGCGGCCAGCAGGGGTTGCAGCGGCAGGGGGTCGCGCCCCAATTGGGCCAGGGCGGCGCAGGTCGCCTCCAGCGTGGAAAGTTGGTCCGGGCGGTGGGCTTTGCGGATGCGGTAATTCGACGCGGGCAAGCCGCACAAGGACAGGCGGGGCAACTGCTGCAACAGGGGGTTGAGGTACACCATTTTGCGGCTCTTGCGCCAGGTGCCGTCCAGCACCACCAGGCGCAATTGCGCGGGATCACACAAGGCCGCAGGCGCCAGGACAGGAGGCACCGCTACACCCAGGGAGCGGTCGTGCGGGGTCTGGGGGTACAACAAAATCGTGGTTTTGGGCGGGCTGGCCACTGCCCCAGGCTGAAAAGGCGCCGTCAGCAGCGCCTGCAATTCCTGCGAATCAAACACCTCCCCCGTCACCATGCGGCTGTTGGGCAAACTCAAATGCAGCAGCCGCGCACTGCCTTTGGCCTGGTTCACCTCCAGCGGATGCTGCAAGACCAGCACCTCCACCGCGTGGACCACCGGCACCACCCAAGGGCAGATACAGGTGCTTTGGGGGCGCTGGCAACACACACAGGTGCTGCGGCGGGAGGGAGACGGGGTGGCCATGGAGATGGTAAGCAATGCGTTGGAGCGGGTGGAGCCGGGTGCGAAAAAAGTAACAGTTTGTACTTTTCGCGCAAGCATAGCCTGAAGGGGCCATTGGCCGGTATGCTTGCCCGCGAGTGAATTCGTTGGGCGACCACACAAGAATATTCAAATAGGATCGAGGGAGGTCTCAATGGGCGTTGAGACCTCGGTAGCAACGCTAGAGGAGGCCCCACCATGTATACGAATCCCCAGTTTTCCAACAAGACAGACATCCAGGGCCTGATCCAGGCCTTTGTACTCAACCACGGCGAGAACGCCCTGAGCAGCAAGGTCACAGCCGCCCAATGGGAGGCTTTGGCCCACTACATGCAGCCGTTCACCCTGGCGCAAAGCCAGGTGCTGATCAAACAAGGCGCCCACGACCGCACCCTGTATTTTGTGGAGAGCGGCAGTTTGAGCGTGCATTTTGAGGACGAAAAGGAGCGCATCCGCCTGGCGCTGGTGGGTTCCGGCTCGGTCCTGGGCGAGGGTGGTTTCTTCTCCCACCTGCCGCGCAATGCCACCGTGCAAGCCGCCACCGAATGCAAGATGTGGAGCATTACGCCGAACCGGTTTGCAGAGCTTTCGCAGCGCCTGCCCGCAGCGGCCCTGGCCTTGACGATGGCGCTGGGCGCCATTGTGTGCAAACGCATGCAGGACCGCCGCCGGCGGATCGCGGTCACCTGATTCTGTTGCGCTTTCTCATTCCATTCGCGTTGGGTCAGACCTAGCATTCCTTGGCACGCTGTGCACCGAGGCATGAAGTACGCGCCCCTCGCTGAACCGACAAGGAATACCATGGAAAAAACCTATGTCCTGATCGCCGATGCCCACCGCGCACGTTGCTACGAGCGAAAACTCCCTGGCCATATGCTGGTGGAATTGGCCGATTTCGTATTCCCCCATGCCAGACTCACCCCCACAACGGATGCCGGTGATCTGACGGGTGCAGCCGGCAAGGGCCATGGCCGCACAGCGCACGCCGGCACGCAGTTCGAGCCACACACCGAAGTGCCCGACAAAGAGCGGGCCAGCTTCGCGCAACAACTGGCCGACTACCTGAATGCCGCAGTGGCTGAACAACGTTGCCAAACGCTGTTTCTGATCGGCACCGGCCCCCTGCTGGGTGATCTCAAGCCCTTGCTGGCTCCGGCCACCGCCAAGGCCTTGCGCCGTACCGCGGAGAAAGACTTCACCCACTACACCGGGCCAGAGTTGTGCGAGCGGGTCAACCGCGCCCTGGAGCTACCCGATTGAGGGCCGCACGCAGGGGTCAAAATAAGTGGCCCAAGTCTCATGGCCCACGCGGGGAGACTTCTGGTTTCAATTCCTGGGCCAAGGCGCGAATAGCGGTCTCGTCCAGCGTTTCCTTGTCCAGCAAGGCCCGCGCACCGCGCTCCAGCACATCGCGGTTGGTGCGCAAAATGGCGGTCGCGCGCGCAAAACCGTCCATCACGATGCCCCGGATGGCTTCGTCAATCCGCCGCTGCGTTTCCTGCGACATGGAGGCCGCATGGGGAAAAACGGCTTCCGGTACCTCCAGCATTTGCGGGCGCTGCTGCTCCAGCGCAACATAGCCCAGGCTCTCATCCATGCCATACCGCGTCACCATGTCGCGGGCCATGCTGGTGGCTTTGACCAGGTCATCGGCCGCCCCGGTGGAAAGCACATTGAACACCAGCTTTTCGGCCGCGCGCCCGGCCAGCAAGACTGCGACTTTTTGTTCCAGTTCGGGGCGCGTGACCAGGTAGCGGTCCTCGGTGGGGCGCTGGATGGTGTAGCCCAAAGCGCCAATGCCGCGCGGAATGATGGACACCTTGTGCACCGGGTCCGTACCTTTCTGCGCCAGCGCCACCAGGGCATGGCCCATCTCATGGAAGGCCACGGCTTCGCGCTCCCTGGGGTTGAGCACCCGGCTCCTGCGCTCCAGGCCCGCCACCACCCGCTCCACGGCGGCCGTGAAGTCCGCCAGCGTGACATAGTTGGCTTTGCGCCGGGTGGCCACCAGCGTGGCCTCGTTCACCAGGTTGGCCAGGTCCGCCCCGCTGAAGCCAGGGGTCAGACCGGCGACGTCCTCCAACTTCAAGTCGGCATCCATCGTGATTTTGCGCACATGCACCTTCAGAATGTCGGTGCGGCCCTTGCGGTCCGGGCGGTCCACCAGCACCTGGCGGTCAAAACGACCCGCGCGCAGCAGGGCCGGGTCCAGCACTTCAGGGCGGTTGGTGGCCGCCAGAATGATCAGGCCCACCGACGAGTCAAAGCCATCCATTTCCGAGAGCAACTGGTTCAGCGTTTGTTCTTTTTCGTCGTGCCCACCCAGACCCGGAAAGGCCCCCCGGGCGCGCCCCAGGGCGTCCAACTCATCCACAAAGATGATGGCAGGCGCCCGCAAACGCGCCTGCTCGAACAAATCACGCACCCGTGCGGCGCCCACGCCGACAAACATCTCGACGAACTCGCTGCCCGAGATAGAGAAGAAGGGCACACCCGCTTCACCCGCCACCGCCTTGGCCAACAGGGTTTTGCCCGTGCCCGGCGGCCCCACCAGCAGCACGCCTTTGGGAATATGGGCACCCAGGCGGCCGTATTCCTGCGGGTGCTTGAGGAAATCCACCACCTCTTCCAGCTCATGGCGGGCTTCATCGACCCCGGCCACGTCCGCAAAGGTAATACCCGTGTTGGTTTGCACGTAAATTTTGGCGCGGCTTTTGCCAATGGAGAGGAAACCGCCCATGCCCTGTTTCTCGGCGAAATTGCGAAACAGGAAAAACCAGACGCCAAAAAATACCAGCGCGGGCAAGGTCCAGGACAGCAGATCTTTCAGAAACGTGTTGTCCACCACCCGGGTGTAAGGAACCTTGTATTTATCCAGGCGCGCAGCCAGCGCAGGCTCCACCCGCACGGCCACCAGGGTGGTCTTGTTTCCATCCGCTGTTTTGAGTTGCCCAACAACGGTTTTTTCGGAAACCGTAATACTGTCAATGCGCCCCTCCCCCAGGGCTTTTTCAAATTCGCTGTAGGACACGACCTGCGCCTGGCTGGCGTATTGCCACAGGTTTTGGAGCACCAGCAACAGGGCGAGCGCAATGGCCCAGTAGCCCAGATTCCAAGTCTGCTTCTTGTCCAATGCATCCCCCACACGGTACCGGTTGAAGCATTCAGGCTACGCGCGGGGTGCATCGCACGCGTGCGATTTCTCAAAGAGGCGTGCATTCACGCCCACTAGCATCCGGGTTCGAAGCTGAGGCTGATGCAGATGCAAACCCTTTGAAAAGGACGAACCATGCGACGCAAAACACTCCTCCTGGCGCTGATCACGGCGGGCCTGGTGATGGCCGCAACGTCGGCGGCGTTTGGCGTCAATCCCCTGCATTGGTTTTCCCCCAAAAACCGGGTGGGCGCAGCGCCCGCAGACCCTGTCGCAGTGGCCATGGCGCAAGTGCCGACACCCGCACCGGCGACTGTGCCGCCTTTGCCCAGCGGCAGCACCCCCAATTTTCGCGCCATCGTACAGGCGGCGGGGCCCGCCGTGGTGGGGGTCACCGTGGCGGGCCTGCACACTGCGGAGCCGGATGAGTTCGCGCTGGACCTGAACGATCCGTTTTTTCAGTTCTTCCGGGGCCTGCCGGGCTTTCAGTGGCGGATTCCTGGACAAGGCCAGGGAGGCGCCGTGCCGTTTCGCAGCCAGGGATCAGGCTTCATCATCAACAGCGACGGCCTGATTCTGACCAACGCGCACGTGGTGCGGGAAGCCAAGGAAGTCACCGTCAAACTCAGCGACCGGCGCGAGTTCAAAGCCAGGGTGCTGGGCAGCGACCCCTCCACCGATATTGCCGTGTTGCGCATCAATGCCAAGAATCTGCCGGTGGTGCGCCTGGGTGACGCGCAGCAGCTTCAGGTCGGCGACCCCGTGCTGGCCATCGGCTCGCCCTTTGGCTTTGAACAAAGCGCCACCCAGGGCATTGTCAGCGCCAAAGGCCGTTCGCTGCCGGGCGATGCCGCGGTGCCGTTCATTCAGACCGACGTGGCTGTGAATCCGGGAAACTCAGGCGGCCCCCTTTTCGACGGCACGGGCGCGGTGGTGGGCATCAATGCGCAAATCTACTCACAGTCGGGCGGCTACCAGGGCCTGTCTTTTGCCATCCCCATCAACGTGGCACTGAAAGTGAAAGACCAGATCGTCGCCACAGGACAAGCCTCGCATGCCCGACTGGGGGTCACCGTTCAGGATTTAAACCAGGCCTTGGCCGAGTCTTTCGGCCTGGCTCGGCTGGACGGGGCATTGGTCACACAAGTGGCCCCCGACAGTGCGGCCGCCAGTGCCGGCCTGCGGCCGGGCGACGTGATCACGGAGTTCAACGGCGAGCCCATCCCCCGCGCAGGGGATTTGAGCAGCCGCATCAGCCTGTCCACACCGGGCGAAACGGTGCGACTCCAAGTCTGGCATGACAAGGCGGCCCGCGAGGTGACGGTGAAGCTGGGACGTGCCGGGGATGGCGCCCGCCCCCGTGCCCAACGTGACGCCAAGGTTGCGCCGGGACAACTGGGCCTTAGCCTGCGCCCCCTCACACGCGACGAGCTCAGCAAGGCGGGTTTGCAAGACGGGCTGTTGGTGCAAGGGGTGGCCGGTGCGGCCGCACGCGCGGGTCTATTGCCGGGCGACGTGCTGCTGGACATCAATGGCACGCCCCTGAAATCCGTAGACCAGGTGAAAGCCGTATTGGAGAAAAAACCCAAAGGCGTGGCACTGCTGGTTTTGCGCGATGGAGACCGCCTCTTCGTGCCGGTGGAGTTGGAATAATGGCATCCCCCGCAGCGCTCGCCAGACCTAAAAACAGCCTGCTGGCCCGCTTTTTGCACGGGCTGCATCCGCAGGCCGACATACCGTTGCGGCTGACCTTGTGGAACGGTTGGGAACATGACTTCAGTGCAGACCCGCATGTCACGATACGCCTGCCAGGGCCCAAAGCGTTGCGCTACTTTGTGCCGCCCAGTTTGGACAACCTGGCTGAGGGCTATGTCAACGGCCACTTCGATGTACAGGGCCACGCGCAGGATGTGATCCATGTCGCATCCAAACTTGCGCATGCGGGGGTGCCCATGCAAGGCCGCTTTGGGCGGATCTTCCGCCCCGGCCACCACAGCCGCACCAAGGATGCCCGTGCCATTGAACACCACTACGATGTTTCCAATGATTTCTACCGCCTGTGGCTGGGCCCTGAGATGGTCTACTCCTGCGCCTACTTTCCCACCCAGACCGAAACGCTGGACCAGGCCCAAAGCGCCAAACTCGACCACATTTTGAACAAAATCATGCTCCAACCCGGTGAGCGTTTGCTGGACATCGGCTGCGGCTGGGGGGCCTTGGTGATCCGTGCCGCACAAAAATATGGAGCGCATGCGGTGGGCATCACCCTGTCCAGGAATCAATATGCGCTGGCGTTTGAGCGGGTGGCCCAGGCCGGGTTGACCGGGCAAGTGGATATTCGCCTGCAGGACTACCGCGACATGGATGCGCACGATGGCCTGTTTGACAAAATCACTTCGGTGGGCATGTTCGAGCATGTGGGTCTGAACCACCTGGGCGCCTACTTCGGCAAAATTTCCTCCTTGCTGCAAGACGGTGGCCTGGTCTTGAACCACGGCATCACCTCCACCGACCCGAACAGCGGAGCCACGCCCCTGGGGGCGGCTGAATTCATCCACAAGTATGTATTCCCCAACGGTGAACTGCCCCACATCAGCCTGGCCCTGAAAGACATGCAGTCCGCCGGGCTGGAGGCGCTGGACGTGGAGTGCCTGCGCCGCCATTACACGCGCACCCTGTCGCTGTGGGTGCAGAACTATGAAACGCAGAGCGACGCCCTTCGGGACCTGGTGGATGAGACCACGTTTCGCATCTGGCGCATGTACCTCGCGGGCTGCGTGCATGCCTTTTCCCACAACTGGGTGTCGCTGTACCAGATTCTGGCGTGCAAGGCGGGGGAGCGCGAGCAACTCAACCCTACCTCGTGGTCACGCGCCTACATGTATGCCTGAGGAACATGTCCTGACCGGCCTTTGCATTGCGAATTCGCAACGCTCTTTTTTCAGTCGTGCCTATATTCAAAGCGTGCTTTGCAAGGGTTGCGACAGCAAACCGGAGAAGCACGGAGCTGGGGGGTCCAAGCAATTGGGCCGAGTCCTGGTGCCAAGCACCGGGATGGATGGGAGCGTCCCCAGACGTGCCAGCCCGACAAACTGGCCCGGGGTTCCCGCCACCACCGCCAGCCCCTGAAAAGGCTGGCGGGTCTGTTTGAAGGCACCTTGAATATGCCCGACATGCAGACCAGGCTGGAGTTCCTGCGGGCGCCCGGCGCGTATGGGCAGGCCGGTGTGGCCGTGGAATGCATTGAAACCCATATGTCCTGGCTCTTCCTGGTCGGCGAACGGGTCTTCAAACTCAAGAAGCCCGTCTGCTTTCCCTTTCTGGATTTCAGGACCCTGCAGGCGCGCGAGTTCTATTGCCGCGAAGAAGTCCGGCTGAACGCCCGCATGGCACCCGGTGTGTACCTGGGGCTGGCGGCGCTTCAGTGGCACGGGGGCGCCTTTGCCCTGGTGCAGCAAGCGCCATTGCCCGCCCCCGCAGACACCATCGACTGGCTGGTGGCCATGCGCCGCCTGCCGCTGGAACAAACCCTGCTGCAGCGCATAGCAGACCAGCGGGTTGCGCGCCATGACATCGCCCCGCTGGTGGAACTGCTGGCGGCGTTTTACCAGACTGCGCGCCCATCCCCTGTCACCGGTAGCGACTATGTGGCCGGTTTTCAGCGTGCGCAACGGTTCAACCGCACGGTGCTGCTGCACCCCCCATTCCAACTCCGCCAAGCCGCTGCAGCAATAGAACGTTTGGACGCGGCGCTGGCCCTGGGCACCGACCTGCTGCGCGAGCGTGCATCCTGCCAGCGCATTGTGGACGGGCATGGTGATCTGCGCCCGGACCATGTCTTTTTGCTGCACCCGCCGGTGGTCATTGACTGCCTGGAGTTCAACCCGGCGCTGCGCCAGGTGGACCCCTTTGATGAACTGGCGCATTTGGGCCTGGAGTGCGAGATGGCGGGTGCGCCATGGCTGGGACCCTGCCTGCAGGGGGAGCTGGCCCAGGCCTTGCGCGACGACCCGCACCCTGCCTTGGCACATTTGTACACCACGCACCGGGCGCTTTTGCGCGCCCGCCTGGCGGTGGCGCATTTGCTGGACCGCCACCCCCGCACCCCCGAAAAATGGCAACCTTTGGCCGAGCGCTACCTGGCGCGGGCGCTTGTGGCTGCTGAAGCGTTCACCTCAGCCATGCGCCATGGCTCACCTTGATGGCCTGTGCAAACAGAGGAACACTGCTGGCACACAAGAGTTTGGCGCGCACCCCGGCATCCGGGGCCAGGCGAAACGGTGGAACACTGTCGCTCACCACCACATGGGCAATGCTGTCATCGGCCAAGGCCTGCGCCGCCCCTTGCGTAAACAGCCCGTGTGCAGCGAAGGCCAGAATCCGCCCGGCACCTGCCGCCTTGAGCGCCAGGGCCGCCCGGCGCAGGGTGTCCCCGCTGGCAATGAGGTCGTCGATCAACAAAACCGTCATGCCCTCCACATCCCCGGCCACCAGGTTCTCGCTGCGCAGCACACCGGCGCTGCGCCGTTTGTCCACCATCGCAAAGCCCAGGGGCTGCTGCCATGATTTTTCAAGCGACTCGCGCCACAACTGCGCCCGCTTGACCCCTCCCGGGTCCGGGGAAGCCACCGCCAGCGCGCCGCCGCTGTCAACCAGGCCACGCGCCACCGCGTCAAAGGCGCGGTGCGCTTCGAGGTGCAAGGTGGTGCAACGAAAGGCGTTCTGGAACGCCGCCAGGTTGTGCGCCTCCAGCACAATGATCTGGGATATGCCCACGGCCTCCACCAGTTGTGCGAGGTAGCGCAGGGTGACCGGGTCAAAGACCTGGGTCTGCCGGTCCTTGCGGGCGTAGGCCAGGTAGGGGGCAACCGCCGTGACCCGTGCCGCGCCGTGCTCGCGCAAGGCGGCGGCCAACATCAGCAACTGGCACAGCTTGTCATACGGGCTCTTTTCCAGGTCACCGTACAGGCTGTGCACCACATAGGCGTCCCGGCCACGCGGGTCCAGCAGCGGCCTGAGCTTGCGCTCGCCATCCTCAAAGCCGCGGTTTTCGTGCGGCGCGAGGGGCACCCCCAGGTAGGTGGCCAGGCCCTGCGCAAACGTGGTGTCAGAGTCGAGCGTGTAGAGCAGCATCATGCCAACACACGCATCAAGCGCCCCGCGCAGGGGATGTTTCGCCCCATCGGGTGGTCAGGAATGCATCCAGAAATCGCTCCAAATCATGGGGCGGCAGCTGGTCTATACCCGCCGAACCCGCACGCCCATCGCCACCAAACCGGCGGCACAAGTCCACCGCCCCACCCGGCGCGGACTGCGGCGCGCGTACGCTCACCACGAATCCCCCGCCGGGTGCGGCCCGCAGCAAGGCATGCGCACGCGCTGGCGCCGCGCTGGCGAGCGCGTTGCCCAGGGTGCCGATCACCCGGCGGCTCCATGCGGCATCGGGCAACAGATAGACCTGCGCATCCTGTGTCTGGCGGTAAGGCGCCAAGGCCTGTGCCAGACGCAAGTCCCCCTGGCGCAGTGCGTTGAGTTCCTGCCCAAGCTTCTCGTGCTCCAGCAATTCCAGTGGGTCGGCAAAGCGCACCAGGACTTCGTACACCTGCTCAGGCGCCATGTAAATGTCTTGCACGCTGTCGCCATAGGCGTTGTAGTTGATCGCTTCACCCAGGGACCGAAGCCGCATGCGGTCTTGCGCAGACAGGCCCATGTCCACGGCCAGGCGCTCAGCCACGTCATTGAGGTTGTCGCCATAGGCCCCCACCACCGCCCAGGCACGAAATTGGCCGCCGAGGTAGCGGTCCACCAGCAGGCTTGAGCAGGTGTCGCCGGCCGTATCGATATGCGCCTCCAGCAGGGGATGCACCGGGATGTCTCCCGGCGCATGGTGGTCAAAATAGCGCACGCTTGCCCCCGCATCCAGCAAACGCACCAAGGCCTGGTGGTTGCGCCGCATGGAGAGGTCACACACCAGCACCTCATCGCCCCGCTGCGCCTGCACGCGGTCCAACAGTTCAATATCGCGTTTCAAACCCGTCACCAGACGGGCTTCCTGCGGCGCATGCAAGCGCCACTGCACCACGGAGCAGAGTCCGTCAGCATCACCGTTGCAGACGTCGATTCGCATGGGAGTCCGGAGCTTGCGCCTCCCTATCGGATATCGCTTTGGAGTTGTGCATCAGTCCTCATGGTCTTCCTTTCTATCGGCGCTCGGTTGCAAGGAAAAAGCTGTTTCGTCAAGAAAAATCCGGGAACGCCACCCAGCGGACACACCTGCACCGGCATTCTATAAAAGATGCCACCGTGTCCGATTGAGAAAAGGCATTGCAGCGATACCGATAGAAAGGTGGTCCAAGGGACCATCAAGGCTGGCCGTCCCAATGCAATACCCAGCCCTGCAGCGTGCGCTGGCTTGGCACGGGCTCCAGGCTGCAGTTCTGGTGGGAGAAGATGTGTTCAAGCCAGTTTCTGGCGTCAGCATCTGGCGCGCCCAGGCGAAAACACTTGCGTTGCAACGGCACGATATCCAGCCGCCGCAGTTGCCCGCTGTCGGCCGCAATCGTCACAAAATAGAGGCAGCCCACATCCCCGCGCAAATCGCCGTGCATGGGGATGCCTTCGTAGTCGTTGATCAGATCGCCACAGCCGTAGAGGATCAGCTTGCCGCGGTAGACCTCCACCGGCAAGGGATGGTGCGATGAGTGCCCGTACACCACGTCGGCCGCCCCGAGGTCGATCAGGCGGCGGGCAAAACTCCGGTGCGCGGCAGGCACCTCCAGCCCCCAGTTTCCACCCCAGTGCAGTGAAATCACCACCCGGTCACACGGATCGCGAAGATGCGCAATGTGGTCGGCCAAAAGGCGTAACGTACCCTCCGACAGGTCTGGCAGCAGCGCAAGCCCCGAGCGCTTGGCATCAGCCGACCACCCCAGCGGTACACCGCTGCTGCTGGTGCCGCAGGCAAATACCAGCAAGCGCTTGCCGCTGGCCAGGGGCAAGCGGGCGGGAGCCCAGGCCTCGTCGCCATCGGCTCCAGCCCCTGCGGTGTGCAGATGGGCTTGCCACAGTGTCTCCAAAGACTCGCTCAGGCCCTGGCGCCCCCAGTCCAGCACATGGTTGTTGGCGAGAACACAACAGTCAATCCGCGCCGCTGTCAGGCAGTCCATATTGAGCGGGTGCATGCGGTAATGGATGCCCTTGCCGGGCCAGGCACGGTCGGAGGTGGTAATCGCCGTTTCCAGGTTGACGATGCGCAGGTCCGGGGCATAGTGCGCCATTTCAGCCAATGCGTCCCCCCAGATGTAGTCCGCCGACACCGGCGCCGGTATCCGCCCATGGAGCGCCTCCGCCATGCGTACATAGTCCCGCGCGTCATGCACATAGGGCTCGTGCAGTTCCGGCCCACTGGGGTACTGCAGCACTTGGTCGATGCCGCGTCCGGTCATGACATCCCCGGCCAGAAGCAGGGTAACGCTGGCTTGCTCAGACAAAGGCGCAGACTGGGGGAGAGGATCAGTGGAGCGGCCTGCATCCATGCGCTGGTCCGCGTCGGCGGCCAGCAGTGTGCGGGTGCGCGCCATCAGGGGGTCATGCCCGGCAACGCGCCGGATGCACCAGACACTCAAAGAGGCTTGGGTTCATGTTGGTGCCACCCCCAGGTCAATCACGGTTTCACGCTTACATGTCATTGCCGTTTCTGGTACAGGCCGATCAATTCGGCACTGGCCAGCACATGGCCCTGCATCGCCTTCCAAAGCACGGTCTTGGTGGGTATGTTCAGTTTCGGGAGTTGGATATCCAGCGCAAACAGTTTGAAAAAATAACGATGGCAGGCCACGGGTGGGCAAGGTCCGCCGTAGCCCGTGCGCCGCCAATCGTTCAGCCCCTGCAGGGTTCCTGGGGGAAGGCTGGCGGCGGCCACTCCTTCGGCCAATTCGCGGGCCTGCGGCGGAATGTTGTAGAGAACCCAATGCACCCAGGTCTGCACCGGCGCCTTGGGGTCGGGCGCATCGGGGTCATCCACAATCAGGGCCAGGCTCCTGGTGTCGGCGGGAACCCCCGCCCACTGCAGCCCAGGCGAGATGTCGTCACCGTCACAGGTGTGGCGCACGGGGATGAGGCCCTCATGTTGAAAGGAAGCCGAGGTCAGAACGAATGGGGTCAGCATGGTCATACTTTCTGGGTTGATAGTTCACAAGCAGACATCGGCGTCAACCGGTGCCCAGGAGCACACAAAATCGTTCGCCATCCCGGCGCCCCAGGTCAAAGGCGGACTGCACAGCGGCATCGTTGGTGTAATCCCATGCACCGACGGGAATGGGTTGGGAGGGTTGCACATAGGTACGCCCAGGGACCACCGGAAGCGTCCTGAATTGGCGTGTGAGGAGCACCAGCGTTTCACCCCCTGGGTGTGGCACACCGTCAGCAGGCACATTGCTCACCACACCTCCATCAAACAGATCCATGCCATTGCGCCGGGCTTGCGGCGTCAGAGGCGGAACACAGGACGAAGCAATGATGAGGTCCGCCAATGTTTCCGGGGTGGCGCACTCGCGCACCGAGAGGTACAGCGGCTTGAAGCCGATGCGTGCACCCGTGGAGGCGTGAACGGTCTCTTTGCCCCAGGTATCCACCCCAACCGAAATCGCCCCCAGCAACATCGCCACACGCCGAGAGGCCCAATGCGGGGGGCATGCAATCAACACGCGGATCTCCGGCCCCTGGTGCAAACGGCGAATGGCCCGCGCGTCAATACTGCCCAGGATGGCATCACGGTACATATGGCCGTGCGGGAAAACAGGTTTTTTGCGCAGCAGATTGTGCAAATACAAATTGCGCCTGTTCGACGCAAGGGCCTGTTTGTAGCCTTTAAACCCCTGGTCAAAAGTCCCCGCAAACAGCGCGCACGCCACGGCAGCACCGGCACTGACCGCCACCACCGCAGTCGGCTCCAAATTCAATGCTGTGGCCGCTGTCGACCAGAACCCCGCCTGCCACAGGCAGCGGTTGCCTCCCCCCGCAAACACCACGTTCTCAAAATGTGCCACCTGCCATCTCGAAAACCAGGGCCTGCACACGCCAATCTGTACCGTTCATTTCGATCTCCCCAAAGTTGATCTGGAGATAGCGTTGTACTGTGGTGGCTTCCCGGACGATTGTTAAATGTCAAAAGTTTGGGAAGTCACAAAACGGCATTGAAAGAAGGAGCAGGACCGTGGCCCACTCAAACACCTGTGCTGGGTGCCGCCCGAATCAACAAATTCAATTCATCCACGGCATGTTCCCAATTCGCATCTTCAAGAAATTTTTCTTTCAGGAGAGCGGCTTGCGCTGGCGTCCAAAAGGGCGCATCACTCAGCCGGATGTTGGCCGCCAACGGCGCATGCGTCGCCAGAAAGCCTTGGACTCCCCGTGCATCGGCAGGCAAACCCAACTGGCGGAAAAGCTCTGAAATATCGTGTACGTGATTGCCCATAACACCCCTTCATATTCACACCGGTAAACCCCTCGGCAGCCTGGCCTCCTTGGTTACACGAACGGCGCTTGCGTAGACGTCTGGCTCCCCCGGCGGTCTGGTCTTGAACCGCCGGTGGACCCAGAAGTACTCTGCCGGCGTTTGCAAAATATGGGTTTCAATGAAATGGTTCATGCGCCGCGTCGCCTGTGCGAGGTCATGACCCGGATAGTGATCCCATGGCTCCAAAAAAGCAACCTTCCAGCCCCGGTACCCCGGCAACACCGTAGCCACCACCGGAATTACGGTTGCACCGGTCAGCGCGGCAATTCTGGCCGGTGCGGTCAAAGTCGCGGCGGGGATGCCGAAGAAGGGAGAAAACTCGGCATCCTTCGTACCAAAATCCATGTCCGGGCACATAAAAAACGGCATGCCGTCGCGCATGGCGCGAATCACGGGTTTGATGCCTTGTGACCGGGAAAACAACGCTGCGGGGCGAAAGCGTGAACGCCCCTTGCGCAGCGCGTGGTCAAACACCGGGTTGCTCTGGCGCGCGTAGACGGAGCAACCGGACACCTCCAGCGCCACCGCCACCCCGGCAACATCCAGGCTCACAAAATGGGGGCACAGCAAAATCGTGGGGCCGGACTGCAGGGTATGCAGCGGCAAACCCGGCTCCACCACGATCAGACGCCGCAACCGTTGCTCCGACGCCCACCACAAAATACTTCGCTCCAGCATGCTTCGGGTGTAGGCCTGAAAGTGCTGGCGCGCGATGACACGCCGCTCCCGTTCCGGCCGCTCGGGGAAGCACAGGCGCAGATTGGTCAGTGCAATGTGGCGGCGCGACTTCACCATCCAGAACACCACCAGCCCCACCCCATCACCCACCCGGCCCAGAATGGGCAGCGGCAGCCAGTGCAGCAACCACAGCAAGACCAGCAGCGCTCTCATGCAGCAGCTTCAAAATAGGCAACAACGATCAACATGGAATCTCCGACAAAACAAACAGCGGCCCAACTGTCGGAGATTCGCGGAAAAAGAACTTGCTTTTTCGCAAGAAAGCCCTGGACTGCGGGCATTGCCATTTCTCAATGCGTTCCTTGCCATGCGCACTTAGCATTTCCATGGAGGGGAACACCAGCGCATCACGGGCCACCACCGACTTTTGCTACCAATACAATAGCTGCTTACGCAATGAATACGGGGGCTAGCAGCATTTTTTGCTTAAATTTTCAAGACAACCCATGAAAATCAACCCACCCGCCCATGTCTCCACCGCCCGACTCTCCCGCAAAAAATACACGGTCAGGCTGCCACTGGCCTTGGCCGCCAGGCTGGAAGCCCTGTGCGAGATGCATCCCTTGACCACACGCTCCCAACTCATCGGGGATTTGCTGGGTTTGGGTTTGGCGGAGGTTGAACGCGTACGCTCCGGAACCGGCGACACCCCTACCAGTCAGGTGCCCGATGTGAACCAGCCGATCTACTTGCTGATGGGGCCTTTCGCCGAGTTTCACCACCTGACCTACAAACACCACCTGGCTTTGGAACATGCGCTCGCCAAGGAGGCAGTGCAAAACCCGCCTCCCGTGGATGAATACACGCTGGGCGATCAAGAGTAGCCATTTCCTGAAAAAACGCTGCGTTCGAACTTTCCCAACGCGTACTGACAGCCCGATTGACCGGGTCCCTTTCAGCGAAGTTCAGCCCTGTGTTGGCCACACCACCGGTTAACAAGGGCTGCCAAATCCGTTATGCTTCGCACCGCAAGCAATGCACGCGGCCACCCCGCAGCCATTGCCGCATTGTCCGGACAGCGCAGGGCTACCCGCCACGCACTGAACCGAGCCCAACCATCTGATGCAAGACACGACCTTGCAAGGAGTAATGCCGATGCCACAGCACGAACCCCTTCGTCTGCATGTCCCTGAGCCCACCGGGCGACCAGGCCATGACACAGACTTTTCCTACCTCCCCATCTCACCCGCCGGTACGGTACGACGCCCCCCCGTGGACGCCCAGCCCGCACAGACCAGCGATCTCGCGTTCACGCTGATCCGCGTGCTCGATACCGACGGCCAGGCCGTGGGTCCCTGGGCGCCGCAGGTCGATACCGCGTTGCTGCGCAAAGGCATGCGCGCCATGCTGAAGACGCGCGCCTTTGACGCCCGCATGCTGATTGCGCAGCGGCAAAAAAAAATGTCCTTCTACATGCAATGCCTGGGTGAAGAGGCGATTGCCTGCGCCCACGCACTGGCCTTGAGCGAGGGCGACATGTGTTTCCCCACCTACCGCCAACAGGGCCTGCTGCTGGCGCGTGACGATGTGGACATGGTGGAAATGATCTGCCAGCTCTACTCCAACGAGCGCGACCCGCTCAAGGGGCGCCAACTGCCGGTGATGTATTCCTCGAAGCGCCAAGGCTTTTTCTCCATCTCGGGCAATCTGGCCACACAGGTGATCCAGGCCGTCGGCTGGGGCATGGCCTCCGCCATCAAGGGCGACACCAAGGTGGCCTCCAGCTGGATTGGCGACGGCGCCACCGCCGAAGCCGACTTCCACACCGGGCTGACCTTTGCCCATGTGTACCGCGCGCCGGTCATCCTGAATGTGGTGAACAACCAGTGGGCCATCTCCACCTTCCAGGCCATTGCCGGGGGTGAAGGCACCACCTTCGCGGCACGCGGCGTGGGCAATGGCATTGCCTCCTTGCGCGTGGATGGCAACGATTTTCTGGCGGTGTACGCCGCCTCCCAATGGGCGCTGGAACGTGCGCGCTGCAACCTGGGCCCAACCCTGATCGAATGGGTAACCTACCGCGCAGGCCCCCACTCCACCTCCGACGACCCCAGCAAATACCGTCCCGCCAACGATGCGGCGCGCTTCCCGCTGGGGGACCCGATTGCCCGCCTCAAGCAGCACCTGATCCACCTGGGTGCCTGGTCCGACGCCGAACACGAAGCCACCCAGAAAGAACTGGAAGCCGAAGTCGCTGCGGCGCAGAAGGAAGCCGAGAAATACGGAACGCTGGCCGACGGCCACACCCGCAGCCCGGCCGAGATGTTTGAGGATGTGTACAAGGACATGCCCGCGCACCTGCGCCGGCAACGCCAGGAGTTGGGGATCTGACCATGAGCAATGAAAGCAAAATAGGCTCGACGGCAGCCACAAGCGCGGGGGCCACCTCTCCCATGACGATGATTCAGGCGCTGAGAAGTGCCATGGATGTGATGCTGGAGCGCGACAACAATGTGGTCGTTTACGGCCAGGACGTGGGTTACTTCGGCGGCGTGTTCCGCTGCACCGAAGGCCTGCAAAAGAAATACGGCACTTCGCGGGTGTTCGACGCCCCCATCTCCGAAGGCGGCATTGTCGGTACCGCCGTGGGCATGGGCGCCTACGGCTTGCGCCCGGTGGTGGAAATCCAGTTTGCGGACTATTTCTACCCGGCCAGCGACCAGATCGTGTCGGAGGCGGCGCGCCTGCGTTACCGCTCGGCGGGCGACTTCACCTGCCCCATCACCATCCGCATGCCCTGCGGCGGCGGCATCTACGGCGGGCAGACCCACAGCCAGAGCCCCGAGGCCATGTTCACCCAGGTCTGCGGGCTGCGCACGGTCATGCCGTCCAACCCCTACGACGCCAAGGGCCTGCTGATCGCCTCCATCGAAAACGACGATCCGGTCATCTTCCTGGAACCCAAGCGCCTGTACAACGGCCCGTTTGACGGCCACCACGAAAACCCGGTGGTGCCCTGGTCCAAACACCCCATGGGCGAAGTGCCCGAGGGCTACTACACCGTGCCGCTGGACAAGGCGGCCATCTTCCGCCCCGGCAATGCCGTGACGGTGCTGGCCTACGGCACCATGGTCTACGTCTGCGAAGCGGCCGCCCGCGAGAGCGGTGTGGACGCGGAAGTCATCGACCTGCGCTCCATCTGGCCGCTGGACCTGGAAACCATTGTGGCCTCCGTCAAGAAAACCGGCCGCTGCGTGGTGGTGCACGAAGCCACGCGTACCAGCGGCTTTGGTGCCGAGCTGGTCGCGCTGGTGCAAGAGCACTGCTTCTACCACCTGGAAGCACCCATCGAGCGGGTGGCGGGTTGGGACACGCCCTACCCCCACGCCCAGGAGTGGGACTATTTTCCTGGCCCCAAGCGGGTCGCTGAAGCGTTCAAGCGCGTGCTGGAGGCGTAATGGGTATTCACATCATCAAAATGCCGGACATCGGCGAAGGTATTGCAGAAGTTGAGTTGGTGGCCTGGCATGTGCAGGTCGGCGACATGGTGACCGAGGACCAGACCCTGGCCGACGTCATGACCGACAAGGCCACGGTGGAAATTCCGTCCTCGGTTTCCGGCAAGGTGTTGGCCCTGGGCGGCGCAGTCGGCCAGGTGATGGCCGTGGGTTCGGAGGTGATTCGCATCGAAGTGGAAGGTGCGGGCAACCTCAAGAACACAGATTCGGCATCAAAAGTGCCTCCAGCCCCCGTAAACACTGCGCAAGCAGCTCCTATTTCGATAGCTATTTCAAGCAAACCGGAAGCTGTCACACCCGCGGCGGCACACGCAGCGGCCCCGGCCAGTGCGCCCAGCCGCAGCGCGCCCGCGCATGCTGGAAACGGCAGCGCAGCACGCAACGCCCCGGCGGCTCCGGCCCACCACCGCGCACCCGGCGACAAGCCGATTGCGGCCCCCTCGGTGCGCCAGCGCGCCTGGGAACTGGGCGTGGAGCTGCAGTACGTGCCTGGCACTGGACCGGCCGGGCGCATCAGCCATGCCGACCTGGACGCCTACGTGGCGCGTGCCGCACGCGGCCCGGCCCTGGGTGGCAGCGACACCCGCTACCTGGAGCGTCTGGACGAAGAAGCCGTGCCCGTCATCGGGCTGCGCCGCAAGATCGCGCAAAAAATGCAGGAGGCCAAGCGCCGCATTCCCCACTTCACCTATGTGGAAGAAGTGGACATGACGGAGCTGGAGGCCCTGCGTATGCGCCTGAACGCCAAACACGGCAAGGAACGCGGCAAGCTCACGGTGCTGCCCTTCCTGGCCCGTGCCATGGTGCTGGCGCTGCGTGACTTCCCCCAGATCAACGCCCGCTACGACGACGAAGCCGATGTGCTGACGCGCCATGGTGCGGTGCACTTAGGCATTGCCACCCAGACCGAAGGCGGCCTGATGGTGCCGGTGATGCGCCACGCCGAAGCGCGCGATCTGTGGTCCTGTGCCGCCGAGATCCTGCGCCTGGCCGAGGCCGGGCGCAGCGGCAAGGCCACGCGTGAGGAGCTGAGCGGTTCGACCATCACCCTCACCAGCCTGGGGGCGCTGGGCGGCATTGTCAGCACGCCGGTGATCAACCGGCCGGAGGTGGCCATCGTTGGTGTCAACCGCATGGTGGAGCGCCCCATGGTGCGCAACGGGGCGGTGGTGACACGGCAGATGATGAATCTGTCATCCAGCTTCGACCACCGCGTGGTGGACGGCATGCATGCCGCCGAATTCATTCAATCGGTCCGTGGCTATCTGGAATGTCCGGCCACCTTGTTTGTGGAGTAAGCCATGGGGACTCAGAAAACGACATTACTCATCATCGGCGGCGGCCCCGGCGGCTATGTGGCCGCCATCCGCGCCGCGCAACTAGGCATCCAGACCACCCTGGTCGAAGGCGGCAACCTGGGCGGCACCTGCCTGAACATCGGCTGCATCCCCAGCAAGGCGCTGATCCACGCCGCCGACGCCTACCACCAGGCCCACCACTTCATGGGCGACAGCACGCTGGGCATCCATGTCGAAGGCGCGCGCATCGACATCGGCCAGACCGTGCGCTGGAAAGACGGCATCGTGGCCCGCCTGACCGGGGGTGTGGGCGCCTTGCTGAAAAAGCATGGCGTCAAAGTCGTCAAGGGCTGGGCCACCATCGTGGACGGCAAGACGGTGGATGTGGATCTGGGCAAAGGCGATGCCGAGCCCACCCGCATCCAGTGCGAGCACCTGCTGCTGGCCAGCGGTTCCGTCGAGCTGGGCCTGCCCGGCATGCCCTTCGGCGGCAAGGTCATCTCCAGCAAACAAGCGCTGTCGCCCGACCAGATTCCCAAAAAACTGGTGGTGGTGGGCGCGGGCTACATCGGCCTGGAGCTGGGCCTGGTCTACCGCAAACTGGGCGCCGACGTGACCGTGGTGGAGGCGCAAGACCGCATCCTGCCGCTGTACGACGAGGAGCTGACCAAACCGGTCGCGGCTTCGCTGCTCCGCCTGGGGGTGCAGGTGCTGCTGGGCTGCAAGGTCCAGGGGCTGAGCAGTGCCCATGAAGGCGTGCGCATCCTGGACGCCGCAGGGCGCGAAAGTGTGCTGGACGCCGACCAGGTGCTGGTGGCCATTGGCCGTGCGCCCCACACCCACGGCTGGGGCCTGGAAAAGCTGATGCTGGAAATGCAGGGGCGTTCGCTCAAGGTGGACGACCAGTGCCGCACCTCCATGCGCAACGTCTGGGCCATTGGCGACCTCACCGGCGAGCCCATGCTGGCCCACCGCGCCATGGCGCAGGGCGAACTGGTGGCCGAGGTCATTGCCGGAAAGAGCCGCCACTTTGCGCCCACGGCCATTGCGGCGGTGTGCTACACCGACCCCGAAGTGGTGGTGGCAGGCCTGAGCCCGCATGAGGCCACCAAAGCCGGACTGGACTGCATCAGCGCCAGCTTCCCGTTCGCCGCCAACGGCCGCGCCATGACCCTCGAATCCACCGACGGTTTTGTGCGCGTGGTGGCGCGGCGCGACAACCACCTCATCGTGGGTTGGCAGGCGGTAGGCGCGGGCGTGTCGGAGCTGGCGGCGGCCTTTGGGCAATCGCTGGAAATGGGCGCCTGCCTGGAAGACGTGGCGCTCACCATCCACGCCCACCCCACCCTGGGCGAGGCGGTGCAGGAGGCGGCCATGCGGGCATTGGGGCACGCGCTGCATATTTGAAGCGGAGTGGGGCACCACCTCGTCATTGCAAGCCTGACTCTGATTCCATGATCGCCCCGGACCTCAATCCGGGGCGGGTATCGCATCTGGCTTCAGCTATTCCTTTCGAACTCGGCTTGCAAGGCTGCCACGCTACGTCCGAGTCGGCGTGTCTATTCTTCTGCGAACTGTGCGATTAGGCCGTTCTTCTCGCGACTGGCGGCATAAATGGTGAGTTTGAGTTCGGTATGGTCGATTTGTTCATAGAGGGGGCGGCGTAGCGACAAGCGTTCGCTGGCAGCGAGGATGGTGGGAACGCCCTCGCCGCGCCGCTCGATCAGGTTTTGCCGCTTGCTGATGGGGTCCGCCGGGTAGTAGCGGGAGAGCAGGTTCACCAGGGTTTCATTGCGGGTGATGCTGTTGGCTTCCATGCTGTCGATGGTCAGGCTGTTGGGCAGGCCGCCGGGGTTGGAGAGTTCCAGCCGGTCGGCGAACAGGTGCAGGCGGATACGGGCGCCGTGCAAGGCGTAGTCCCGGTGGGCGACGGCGTTGACGATGGCTTCGAAGACGGCGGCCAGGTCGTACTGGGGGATGTCGATGCGGCCTGGGCGCTTGACCGCCTCGACCCGCATATTGCGTTTGACGAAATTGAAGGCCAGGCGAATCTGATCATCGACCGGGCCGTCGCAGTCCTGGGCGTCCACCTGGTATTCGGCATTGCGCTCGGTACCGGAATAGGCGACGCACTGGACGTAGGCGGAGGAAAGAAAATCGGCCGGGCGCGGGGTGAGCAGCAGCACGCCGCTGACGGTCAGGCGCGGGCTGCCGCTTTCGTCATCGCCGATCAGGTAGAGTTTCTTGAGCTGCGTTTGTTCCGGCAGGTCGCCGCGCAGAAAGCGCGCCTTGAGTTCCGGGCCGATGGCGTCCCGTGTGGCCTGGGGTACCAGTTGTTCATCAAAGCGGATCAAGCGCACCATGCTGCGCTGCTGGAACATGCGCGCCAGGAGTTCCGGTGACATTTCCCGTTTGCTGGAGCCAACCCGATGGAAATAGCCGTGGGGGCTACGGTGGACGAACACACTCTTGTCAACGCGCACCCAGACGACTGGTTTGGCCTCGCCCTGGCGATTGGGGATTTCAACCAAGCGGGTTTCGATGGGCAGCGCTGGATCGATCGCTTGGGTGGCGATATTCGTTAGCCATTGGTCCACGTTGTCGAGGTCGGCCAGGGCAATGCCTTCGACCTCCCGCGTCTTGTCGGCGACGCCCAGCACCAGAATGCCGCCTCGGGCATTGGCGAATGCGGCGAGTTCGTCGGCAACGCTATCTCTGTGCGGGGTTTCAACCTTGTTGCCCTTGAGGCTGATGCTTTTGAATTCATAGGCGGAGTCTTCACCCAGACGAATCTGGTAAATGAGCTCACGCACGAGGTCGGTGGTGGCAATCATGGTCTTTCCTTCAGGCGCCAGCGGATGGCAAAGAGGCGTTGGCGCTGCGGTGTGATTTGCAGGGCCGCTTCGATGTCGGTGAGCAGGCGGTCTTCTTCGGCATCCATCCGCTTTTTTTCTTCGTGGTAGTCGAGCATCAGGCGGTCGCGGCTTTGTTCCAGCTGCTTGCGTGCCCGTTTGGCATTGAGCTTTTCTTGCAGGGAAGGGAGTTGCCGGGCCGCCTTGCGGGCGTCCTTGATTTGTTGATCGAGTTGCCGAATGCGGATGTCGAGGGCGATGCGCCTATCCTCGGCCCAGCCCTCGAGTTTCTCGGTTTCTTTGGCGAAGTAGCTTTCATTCAGAAGCTCGGTGGCTTGCAGTTTCTGGGCTTCTTGCTGCGCCAGCTGTTGTGCCAGGGCCGATTCTGCTAGCGGTTGGGCTGTCTCAGGCTGGATGCGTGCGGGCAGTGTGAGCAGGCGCTCAGCGGATGCGGTGTCCAGCGCCTCTCCAGCGTCGCTACAGGCGGCAACCAAGAGGTGCTCGATGCAGCGCTTGGAGGTGGCGAGGGAGAGCTTCTCCACGACCAGCTCCCCAGATTGCCCGGCAAAGTTTCGCAGCCAGGAGTGCTGGCCGTTGTCAGCATGGTCCAGGTCAAATTCCAGCGTGGCCATAGGGAGTGCCGCCAGCGATAGCTTGGCGTCGGCAATCAGCTCGGCCCCCAGTCCTTCGTTGGGGCGTAAAAAGCGGGCTTGGGCGTCTTCGGCCTCTTGCCAGCGTACGTCATACCAGTGAGAGTCGTGCTGAAAACGGTGCGCCTCGAACTGGGCGCCGGGAAGCATCATGCGGGCGAGCAAGAGCAGTCGTTCCTGATACTCACTGAGGTGCTGTTCGGTTTTATCCCGCCGCATGTTGAGGCGCTTGACCACATCAGCGTCAAAATTTTCCAGCAGAGAGCGCCTTGTCTCTTGGGTGCGCGCGTCGATCTCGGTTTTGAAAGTGGCTTGGAGCTGGTTGAATTCTTCGTCGATTTGGGCTACGTTTTTGCAGCGCTGATATATGTCGTGGATGCGCCGTTCGATGTCCACACCGGATTCGATAGTGCCCAGAATTTCATCGGAGGCACCAAAAACGCCTTCAAACAACTGGAATTTCTCGCTCAGTAACTCGAACACGCGTTCGTCGGCCCGATTGCCCTTATTGATGAAGTTGACGACGACCACATCGTTTTTTTGACCGTAGCGGTGCACGCGGCCAATACGCTGCTCGACCCGTTGCGGATTCCAGGGCAGGTCGTAGTTGATGAGCAAGGAACAGAACTGGAGGTTGATACCTTCCGCACCGGCTTCGGTGCAGATAAGAATTTCCGCAGTATCCCGAAAGTGGTCTACCAGCGCGGCTTTCATGTCCGCCGTTTTTGCGCCGGAGATGCGCGCAGAGCCTTCGTGCCGCGTGAGCCAATCCTGAAGGATGCGCCGGGAGTCAGAATCGGCATTGCTGCCGTTGAGAATGACAATTTTTCCCGCGTAGCCGTGGTCAGCGAGCAACTGCTTGAGATTGGACTGGGTGCGGACCGATTCGGTGAAGATGACGGCCTTGCGTTTGCCGCCCAGGCGTTCGGCAAAGTCGAAGGCTTTGCCGAGCACACTTAGCAAGGCGTCGGCTTTGGCGTCGCGGGCAATGCTTTCGGCCAGGGTGCGGAAATTCTTGAGTTGTTCGACTTCGGCGGCCAAGCTGATGGGGTCTGCCGCATCATCCTCATCCAAGCCTTCCTCGTCGGTCAGATCGGAGAGCGCATCGTAGTCACCCAGCGCGTCGGCAATCGGAAGTTTCTTTTCCAGCCGTTCGATCATGGTGGTGAGCGTGCCCTGGATGGCGAACGAGGACGAGGCCAGTATCTTGCGGATAACCAGTGTCACCAGATGCCGTGCGCCGGGTTGGATGGACAGGATACCGTCGCCCTGGAGGTATTCCGAGACTTCGCTATACAGCTTGAGTTCGGCGTCCGAAGGGCGAAAGTCCTCGGTCATCGAATAGCGGCGGGTGAATTTAATGCCGCCGGTTTCCTGTACCTGCCGCCGTAGGGTGCGCTTGCAAATGGTTTTGAGCCGATCACGCAAATGCTCGAATTCGGCGGTTTCAAGTTTCGGGCGGCAGTAGCGCGCCTTGAACGCGTCGAGACTGCCAAAGAAATGGGGGTCGATGATGGCAATCAGGCCATAGAGTTCTTGCAGATTGTTTTGCAGCGGCGTGGCGGAGAGCAGGAGCTTGGGCCGCCCTGCCAGAGCTGCATCCAGCCTGCTGGCAATCTTGGCACTTTCGCCACGGTAAAAATTGCGCAGTTTGTGGGCTTCATCGAATACCACAAGGTCCCAAGGTACCGCCGCCAGTTCGGCCTGTTTGCGCGAGGCGAATTCGTAGGAACAGATCACCAAGGCTGATTCGCCAAAGGCTGATTCGGTCAGGAAGGGATTGGCTGCACCATTGGTTTGTGCCTCCTTGAAGTTGCGAGCTTCCAGAATTTTCGAGGGCAGCGAAAACTTTTCAACCAGTTCCTGACTCCATTGCTTGCGCAAAGTGGCGGGGACCACCAGCAGCAGGCGTCGTTTATGTTCCGCCCATTTCTGGGCCAGCACCAGGCTGGCCTCGATGGTTTTGCCCAGACCAACTTCGTCCGCAAGAATTACCCCGTTGGAAAGTGGCGAAGCCAGCGCAAACAAGGCAGCATCCACTTGATGCGGGTTCATATCGACCTTGGCGCCGGCAATGGTTTGGGTAAGCGCATCTTCCGCCACGCCATCCAGTGACAGCGAATGGGCAAGGTAGCCACACTGGTAGCGGGTGTACATCAGCCTTGTGCCTTTTCAGCGGCAGCAAGGGGGTGGAACTGCCCGCGCTTTTCTGTGCGTTCCAGAAATTCGTTGACCGCCTGTCGGACGATCCAGGCCAATGAGAGTCCATGCTGGTCGGCCATTTCTTGCAAGCGCTGAAGTTGTTCAGGAGGAAGGGATATGGTGGTGCGAATGGCCTTCATACTTATTCTCTTTGAATCACTTTTCATCATTTTAGGCGGGCCAGTACCCCCTGCGATAAAAATCACACTAACACCAAGCACTACGTAGCAAAAGCATTCCCCGTCGGGCGCATCTACCTCGGTATGGACACGCGCGCTCCGGGCGACGCTTGGCACGGGTGCGCTTTTGGGGGTATTGTCGGGGGGCCGTGTTTTAACACTGAGGTTTGCCATGGAAAACGCACCGACTTCGTCCCCAACGCCCCCGCCGCCCATGGTGGTAGAGGTGATGCCCCTGACCGGGCCAACACCGGCGCACACAGGGTTCGAACACGACAAGTGGCACGAACGGGTGCAAGCGGCGGCGGCGGTGGCCAAGGCCAGGCGCAACCCGCGCCGTTTTGTGCTGCGCTGGGTCGTGCCTACGGTGTTGGCGGTGCTGCTGGGCATGGGCTTGCAGAGCCTTCGGACTGCAGATTTGGAGGAGCGCCTGAGCGCGGCGCACCAGCGGGTGGGCGGGGTGGATGCAGCGCTTCAGCGGTTGCGGGAGGACGCACCGTCACGCAGCGATGTGGAGGCTATGCGAGACCTGCTCGCGCGCAGCATTGACGGCGCGCAGGCGCGGGTGAGCGCCATGGAGGCGGGGTCCCTGGCTCCGGTGGTGGCGCAGGTGGGCGCATCGGTGGGCCTGGTTCAGGGGCGCTACGTGCTGGTGCACCCCACCAAAGGCCTGCCTTTGCGCCTGAAACTCTCTGGGGGCAAGGTGCAACGCAACAGCGAGGGCGGGCCGCGCCTGACGCTGTCAGGCAGCGGCCCAGTGTTTATGTCCACCTTCATGGGTACATTTTTTGTCATCGACTCCAACGGCACCTTGTTGACCAACCGGCATGTGGCGCTGCCCTGGGAGGATGGCGGCGCGGCGCAGGCCATGAAAGAGTTTGGGGTACACCCGGTGATGATCGAAATGCGCGGCTTTTTGCCCGGCCAGGCGGAGTCCTTCGACGTCATGGTGAAGGGCGTCGGCAAGCAGGATTTGGCTTTGTTGCACGGCAGCGGGCCTGCATTACAAGCCAAGCCGCTGGTGTTGGCCAAGAGCAACCCCTTGCCGGGCGACGCTGCCCTGGTGTTTGGCTACCCCACCGGGCTCAATGCCCTGTTGGCGCGGGCCGACGACGACTTCGTCGCGAAACTAAAGGGCATGCCGGACATGGATGATCGCCGCGTGGCCGATATCCTGGCCCAGGTCGGCTTGGTGCAGCCCCTGGTAAGCCGCGGCATTGTGGCCCAGGTGACCGACGCCGCGGTGGTATACGACGCCCAAACGGCGGGGGGCGGCAGTGGTGGGCCGGTGGTGAACCTGCGTGGCGAAGTGGTGGCCGTGAACCGCGCCATTTTGCAAAACTTCAACGGCTCGAACATGGGCGTACCCGTGGAGACCGCCGCAGAAATGCTCAGGCAAGCCGCACGCATCGAGGCCGAGCAGAAATAGAAAGGCCTGTGCGCCGCTCCCCATGGCGGCTTTACCTTGGCTTTGCAATAATCGGCAGAAGCAGGGACCGGCGGCGGTGCGCTACGCCGTATGCTCACGGGCTGGACCGACGCCATCTGAAGCGGATGTGAAAATTCAAACGGACCTGAACACAGGCGGGTAAATTCACAGCCCGGACACCCCATGACCATGAACATCTTGCGCTTTTTTTCCATTGCTGCCTGTGGTTTTGCCATGGCTTCCTTTCTTGGCTGCTCTCAAAAAGCAGACGTTGCAACCCCCGCCGCTCCCGCCAGCACAGCCGCCACGGCAGGTTCTGCCACACCAAGCGTGACCGTGAGCACGGTTCGGGCACAACAACGGAACATGCCGGTGCTCCTTAAAACCACAGGCACCGTGACACCATTGACCAGTGTGGAGGTGCGCCCGCAAATGGGCAGCGTCATCAGCCAGGTGCATGTCCGCGATGGGCAGTTCGTCAAGAAAGGCGATTTGCTGTTCACGCTGGACGCGCGCACCGAGGAGGCCAACGTGGCCAAGGCCCGCGCCCAGCTGGCCAGGGACCAGGCCGCACTGGCGGACGTCCAGCGGCAATGGGCGCGGGCGCAGCAGCTCTTCTCGCAAAACTTCATTTCCCAGGGGGCGCTCGACACCCTGTTGGCGCAGGTCGAATCGCAAAAAGCGGTCGTGGCGGCGGACCAGGCGGCCATGGAGGCGGTCCGTGTGGCGCTTTCCTACGCACGGGTTGTCGCACCGCATTCGGGCCGGGTAGGCGCCATCCACGTCTTTCCTGGCAGCGCGGTGCAGGCCAATACCACCGCGCTGGTCACGGTAACCCAGTTGGACCCGATTGCAGTGGCCTACAGCCTGCCGCAGCGCAATCTGCCCGACGCCCTGGCGGCACTCAAGGACGGCGGCGCGGTCGTCAGCGCCACCTTGCCAGACCCTGCAGGCACCTTCCAGGGCCGGCTGAAATTTGTGGACAACGCCGTGGACGCCAGCTCGGGCTCCGTCAAGGTGAAGGCTGTTTTCGACAACAAGGACGGCCGACTCTGGCCTGGCGCCTTTGTGGAGGTGGAGCTGACGGTCAGCACCCTCCAAGACGCGGTGGTGATTCCCCAGGCGGCCATCATTCAAACCGCCCGTGGCGCGGTGGTTTACCTGGCAGAGAACGGCAAAGCCACCCAGAAGCCCGTGCAGGTGCTGTTCACCCAGGGTGCGGACGCGGCGGTCAGCGGCATCCAGGCGGGCGACGCCGTGGTGTTGGACGGCAAGCAAAACCTGCACCCCGGAACCCCCTTGACCGAGCGCGCCAAAACGCCATGAACCTGTCCGAACTTTTCATCCGTCGCCCGGTGATGACGGTGCTGCTGAATGTGGCCGTGGTGTTGGCCGGCGTGATCGGTTTCCAAAAAATCCCGGTCGCCGCCCTGCCCAGCTACGACACGCCGGTGATCAATGTGTCGGCCAGCCTGCCGGGAGCCAACCCACAGACCATGGCCAGCTCGGTGGCGCTTCCGCTGGAGAAGCAATTCCAGACCGTCCCAGGCCTCAAAACCATCAGCTCCACCAGCACCGTGGGCAGCACCTCGCTGACCCTGGAGTTTGAAGAGGGGCGCGACATCGACGCGGTGGCGGTGGACGTGCAGGCCGCCCTGTTGCGGGCCCAGCGTGCGCTGCCGACCGACATGACCTCCCCCCCGGCCTACCGCAAGGTCAATCCGGCGGACGCGCCCGTGCTGCTGATTGCACTGACCTCGCCGTCCCTGGCGCCCGCCGATTTGCAGGACTACGCCGAGCATTTGATTTCCCCGACCCTGTCCACCATCGCCGGTGTGGCCCAGGTCAATATTTATGGCGCCAAGCGTTTTGCGGTGCGGGTGAGGGTGCATCCCGCTGCGCTGGCCGCCCGCAACATCGGCCTGGACGAGTTGAGCGCCGCGCTGAAAGCCGCCAATGTCAACACCCCCGTGGGCACCTTCGACGGCCCGCGCCAGACACTCACCCTGCAGGCCAATCGACAGCTCACCAATGCGTCCGACTTTGCCGGGCTGATTGTGAGTAACCGGGGCGGCAACCCGGTGCGCCTGCGGGACGTGGCCCAGGTGGAAGACAGCCTGGAAACACTCAAAAGCTGGGCCACCCTGAACGGAGAAAACTCCATCACCGTGGCCGTGCTGCGCCAGCCCGGCGCCAACACGGTGCGGGTGGTGGATGCGGTGCGGGCCGCCCTGCCCCAGCTGAAAAGCCAGATGCCCCAATCGGTCTCGCTCACCCCGGTGAATGACCGCTCCGTCTCGGTGCGCGCGGCCCTGCACGATGTCAGCTACACCATGCTGGGCACGATTGCCCTGGTGGTGCTGGTGATCTTCCTGTTTCTGCGCCGCTTTGTGGCCACCGTGATCCCCGCCTTGTCACTGCCGGTCTCACTGATGGGCGCCGTGGCCTTGTTGTGGGGGTTTTCCTACAGCCTGGACAATATCTCGCTGCTGGGCCTCACCTTGGCCGTGGGCCTGGTGGTGGATGACGCCATCGTGGTGCTGGAAAACATCATCCGCCACGTCGAAAACGGTGTGCCCCCCTTCCAGGCGGCCCTGCGGGGGGCGCGGGAGGTCGGCTTCACCATTATTTCAATCTCCACGTCGCTGATCGCGGTGTTTATCCCGATTTTCTTCATGCCGGGCGTGATCGGGCTGCTGTTCCATGAATTCGCCGTGGTGGTGGGGCTGGCCATTGTGGTATCTGCCTTCGTATCGCTGACCCTGGTGCCCATGATGGCCAGCCGTTTCTTGTCCGACGAGGCGCATAAAAAGCCGCCGGGCGCACTGGTGCGCGTGTTTGAGCAGGGTTTCGACCGTTTGCTGGCCGCCTACACCCGGCTGCTGGACCTGGCGATGGGCCACCGCAAGACGGTGCTGGCGGTGGCGGTGGCGACATTTGTTGCCACCGCAGTGTTGATCAACGTCATCCCCAAAGGCTTCTTCCCGGAAGAGGACATCGGACAGATTCAGGTGTCCACCGAAGCCAGTGAAGACACCTCTTTTCCCGAAATGGTGCGCCTGCAGGAACGGGCGGCGGCCATCATCCGCACGGACGACAACATTGCAGCTGTCAGCTCGTTCAATGGCGGCAGCAATGCCCAGAACACGGGCCGCATGTTCATCACCCTGAAGCCCGCCGGTCAGCGCCAACCGATGAAGAAAGTGGTGGAAGGGCTGCGCCGCAAATTGCGCGAGGTCGCCGGCATCAATGTGTTCATGCGCCCGATCCAGAACCTGCAACTCGGCGGTCGGCAGAGCAAAGCGCAGTACCAGTATATTTTGCAAAGCATCAAAGCCGACGAGTTGAACACCTGGGCCAACACCTTACAGGACCGCTTGCGCAGCGACCCGGTCTTTCGCGACGTGACCAGCGATGCCCAATTGCGTGCGCTGCAGGCGCAGCTCAAGATCGACCGGGACCGGGCCAACACCCTGGGCGTGTCCATGGAGTCCATCCGCACCGCCCTGTTCAACGCTTTCGGTGAGCGCCAGGTGTCCACCATCTACCTGCCCACCGACAGCTACCAGGTCATCATGGAAGTGCAGCCCGAGGCCAAACAGGACGAACGGGCGCTGGACGGCATTTACGTGCGCGCGTCCACCGGGGCACTGGTGCCACTGTCGAGCTTCACCACCGTGGAGCGCACGGTGGGCCCCACCGCCATCAACCATGTGGGGCAACTGCAGGCGGTCACGGTCTCTTTCAACCTGGCCCCCGGCACCGCACTGGGCGACGCTACCGCCAGGATTGACGCCGCCCGCCAAGCCATCCAGATGCCTGCGTCGGTCATTGCCAGCTACGGCGGGGACGCGGCGGTGTTCAAGAGCTCGCAAGGCAGCCAGGCCATCTTGGTGGTGGCGGCCTTGCTGGTGATCTATGTGCTGCTGGGCGTGCTGTATGAGAGCTATATCCACCCGATCACCATTCTGGCGGGCCTGCCCTCTGCGGCGGTGGGTGCCTTGGCTACGCTGATGCTGTTTGGCCAGGACCTCACCCTGATTGCCACCATCGGCATCGTGCTCTTGATTGGTATTGTGAAGAAAAACGCCATCATGATGATCGACTTTGCCCTGGACGCGCAGCGCCACCAGGGCATGACGCCCGCCATGGCCATTCGGGAGGCCTGCATTCTGCGTTTTCGCCCCATCATGATGACCACGCTGGCCGCCCTGGTAGGGGCCTTGCCCATTGCACTGGGCATTGGCGCGGGTGCCGAATTGCGCCAGCCCCTGGGCTTGGCCGTGGTCGGAGGCCTGGTGTTCTCGCAGGCCATCACGCTGTTTATCACCCCGGTGATCTACCTGGCGCTGGACCGCTTCAGCGGGCAAGGTCCCGTCACCACGGCCGAGGTGGCCAGCGCGTAGCACCGGCCGATTTTTCAGCCACTCAACCCGCCAGGTTCTCGGTCAAAAAATGGGACTCAAATACATCCGCCGGAATCGGTTCACTGAGAAGGTAGCCCTGAATGTAATCGCAGCTTAACTTTGCAAGGAATTGGCGCTGCTCCTGCGTTTCAATCCCTTCGGCAACAACCTTCAAACGCAGGTTATGCGCCAACGAAATGATGCCTGAAACGATGGACGCATCGTCCACATTCTGGGTCATATCGCGGGTAAAGGCCCGGTCGATCTTCAACACATCCACCGGGAAACGCCTGAGGTAGGCCAGCGAGGAATATCCGGTGCCAAAATCATCAATGGCCAAGCCGACGCCGGTGGCCTTCAGCGCCTTGAGCAATAGCAGCGTTTCATCCGCATGCACCATGAGCATGCTTTCGGTGATTTCCAGCGTCAGACAGCTGGGGTCTACACCGGTGTCCCGCAAGGCGCTGCGCAGCGTTTCAATAAAATTCACCTGCTGCAATTGCATGCCCGAAAGATTGACTGTCACGTACAGCCCCGTTGCGCCTGCGTCGTGCCACATTTTCAGCTGTTGGCACGCGGCCCGCAACACGGCCTCCCCGATGGGGATGATCAAACCGGTTTCTTCCGCAAGCGGGATGAACTCCAGGGGCGACACCAGGCCGCGCGACGGATGGCGCCAGCGCGCCAAGGCCTCCATACCAACCAGACGGCAGTCCGATGCATCCGCGATAGGCTGGAAAAACACCGCAATCTCATTGCGCTCCAGCGCCCGGCGCAAAGCCCCTTCAAAACGCAAATGCTCGCTGGCAGACGCTTCCATGTTTTCTTCGAAAAAATGGAAGCCGCTGTTTTTCTTTTTGGCCCGGTACATGGCCGTATCCGCATGGCGCAAGAGGGTGCTGGCATCGGTCCCGTTGGCTGGAAAAACAGCAATGCCAATGCTGGCGGAAACCACGATATCGTGCCCGTCAATGCCCAAAGGCGCCATGACGGCGTGGCATATTTTTTGCGCGGTGACGGAGGCAACACCCACATTGGGCAAATCATCAATCACGATGGCAAATTCATCCCCACCCAAACGGGCGACGCAATCACTTGCGCGCACGCAAGCTCGGATGCGCTCGGATACAGATTTCAGCAGCTTGTCTCCGGTCTCATGGCCCAGCGTATCGTTCACAAATTTGAACCGGTCCAGATCAAGGTACAACAAGGCGACCGATTTGGCCGCAGGCCCGGCCCGCTCGATACACCGGCCGAGATGGTCATTGAACATGGCCCGGTTGGGCAGGCCCGTGAGCGAATCGTTGTAGGCCAAATGGCGCACATGGCGCTCGGCACGGGTCGCGTCCACCAAACGGCGCACCCGTTGGTTGACCACCGCCAAATGAATCGGCTTGGGAATGTAATCACTCGCCCCTGCAGCAAACGCACGCTCAATCGAGGCGCTGTCTTCCAGGGCGGTGATCATCAGCACCGGAATTTGCCGCCACTCAGATGACGCTTGCAGACGGGCGCAGGCGGTGAAACCATCCATCAGCGGCATCAGCGCATCCATCAGAATCACATCGGGACGCATGCGTGCCACTTCGGCCTCCACCTCGCTGCCATCCGCCGCTTCGGTCACGAGGAATCCGCTGCGTTGCAATGCCGCACGCAAGGCCGACCGGGTGCTTCGGTCGTCGTCCACCACCAATACCAGGGCTTCACCGACCACCGGCGGCGCTTGAAGCACTTCGATTTCCCGCTTCAGCTCCTGTTGCAAGGCCTCGCTCACACGGAGGTATTGCGCCCGCAATTCCGGCACAAGACGTCCGGCTTGGTCTACCTGCTGTGCTTCTGCAAGCGTCTCCATCTGCTTTGCCAACGCAGCAAGTTCAAGCGCCCCAAAATTCCATGCAGCACCTTTGATGGCATGCGCGGCACGGCGCAAGGTTTCACACTCCCCGACCTGCACCGCTGCAGTCAACTCGTCCAGATAGCTGGGCATGTCTTCAAGAAAAGGCCGGATCGCCTGCCCGATCGCGCCGCCCAGGGCCTCGCGCAGCCGGGCAATTACCGCTTGGTCAATCGGGTCGGCGCCGGACTGCATCGTTGTAGCGCTGGTTTGCACCAGATCAACCGACGGTAGCGCCACCGCGTCCAGATCCGCGAGCCAGCGTTGCAAGCGGGCGGTCAAATTGTCCAAGGTCAGTGGCTTGGATAAATGGTCATCCATGCCCGCCGACAGGCATTTTTCAATATCGATAGCCTGGGTATTGGCTGTCATGGCAACAATCGGCACACGGCGCCCACGCTCGGATTCCAGTCCTCGGATCACCGCAGTCGCCTCGTAGCCGTCCATTTCCGGCATATTGCAGTCCATCAGAATCAAATCCCAGGGTTTGTTCATGAACGCCTGCACCGCGACCCGGCCATTCGCCGCCACTTCCGATTTGCAGCCCAGCATCTCCAACATGCCTGCGGCAATAGTCTGGCTGGTGCGGTTGTCCTCAACAATCAGGATATCGGGGAAGCGCTTGCGTGTTTTGGGAAGCACGCGTTGAACTTCGGCGCGTGCACCGACCGTGGCATCAATGCATTCGATCAGCCGCTCCAGACGCAGGGGCTTGGTCAGGCAGGCATCGGCCACCGGCACCAGCTCCGGGGTATCCACCCCATAACGGCGCATCAGTACCAGGCGTGGGTGCCCGTATACCGGCAGGGTGCGGATATCGTGCACCAATGGCGCCTGGGCGAGCGCCACCGCCATGTCCACCAACAGCAATCGGAAAGGTGTTCCTTTCCGCCGAGCCTGCTGCAGCGTCTTCGCTGCGTCCGCAATACTGCCCGCCGCGCTGCACTTATAGCCCACGGACCGCAGGGACTGCTGCGCGAACTGGCGTATCACGGCGCTCTCGTCGACCACCAGCACGCGACCGGAACGCATTGCCAAAGCCGGCACCTGGATGGCGCCGGCTTGGAGGGGCAGCGTAAACCAGAATGTGCTGCCCTTGCCAAGCGTGCTGTCCACGCCAATTTCGCCCCCCATCAGGGTGCATAACTGCTTGCAAATCGCCAGCCCCAGACCCGAGCCGCCATGGCCACGGGTGGAGGACGGATCGGCCTGGGTAAATGAATCAAAAATACTGCCCACGGCCTGCTCGGACACACCGATGCCGCTGTCCGTCACTTCAAAACGCAAAGTCCCACTGGCGCCAAAAGGCCCCACCGCGGACACGCGCACTGCCACCTCTCCCCGTTCGGTGAATTTCACTGCATTGCCCACCAGATTCAGCAAGACCTGACGCACCCGCCGCGGATCACCACGCAGGCAGGCGGGCACCCCGGCATCCACCACATACGCAATCTCCAGCCCTTTGCTTCCTGACTGCGGGATAACCAGCTCCACCGTTTGCTCGCACAAACGCGCAACATCAAAATCACTCTCGGCCAGTTGCAGCTTGCCGACCTCCAGCGAGGAAAAGTCAAGAATGTTGTTGATGAGATCCAGCAAATACTGGGACGAGTCCCATGCCAGCGTGACATAGCTGCGGGCCATGGCAGGCAGCGCAGAGGCGCGCAGCATGTCCAGGGTTCCGACCACGCCATTAAGGGGCGTGCGCAGTTCATGGCTCATGGTCGCGGCAAACTCCGCTTTCAAGTGCGCCAACCGCAAGGCTTCTTCACTCGCGTGCCGCAGGGCTTGCTCGCGCTCGTCCAGCACCGTCATCATGCTGTTGAAAGCATGCGCCATATTGGCGATGTCCTGCGACCCGGCCAGCTCGGCCCGCACACCAGATTCCCCTTGTTCGGCACGCCCCATGGATTCCGCCAGTTGCACCAGCGGCTGCGTCATGCGCAAAGTCAGGCCACGGGTGACCAACAGAAACAGCACAGCGAAAAAGATGGAAATCGCCATATTCAACGCAAACAGCGTAACCAATGCACTGTCCAACGATGCTTTGGACAGCACAACCCGGACATAACCAATAGTCTGACCAGCCACCACTTCCGTTTCAAAAGGCGAGTTTTGATCGGCAGTGCGCACAGGCGCTACGAAGTGCCATGCCTTGGCGTTCTCGGTCTCAATAAACGCCAACGAAGTCTCCAACAAGCCCGCAGGAGGCGATTCATCGCCCAATGCCACCACAACATCGCCCGCGCCACGCGCGGTCAGCAGTCGTCCATCAGCATGGCGGATTTCGACCCTGTCCACATCGGGAAAAGCCAGGGCGCCGGACACCGCGTCTGCGATGTTCTCGCTGGCATCGGAAAGTAGCGCCAGCCTCGCTTGACGGGCCAGGCTGTCTGACAGGCGTTGGCCCTGCTGCTGGCGGTTCTGGCGCATTTCCCGCCCGCTCTGCCATGAAATAACGAGAGAGGACAGCAGCGCAAGCAGCAATACGCCTATGGCCACCATCAGCGTAAGCTGCTGTCGAAAAGTGGCGTTTCGCAGAAAGGACCATGCGTAATTGAGGGGTCTTGGAAATATGAGCACGGGTCAGCGAATTGGAAATACAAGGTCGAAACCCTGCTGGCGAGAAGACAGCTGCAAACCCAGATGACTTGCGGTGCGTATATTGACCGCAAGCAATGCATCCTTCATCGGAACTACGGACGCAGGGTTGCCCGCAGGCAGGCTCAGGGCGGAGGATGCCAATTGGCGGCCCAGCGCCATGTTGTTGGGGTACAAAGAAAAGAGGGCGCCACGCTTGACGTGGGTTACGCTGCTGGAAAACACGGCGAGATTGCGATTCCAGGCGCTCTCCAGTATCAGGGGAAGCACCGAAGTTTCTTCCACGGTGGTGGAATCCTGCGGCAACCACAGCGCGTCTCTCTTGGGGTCGGCGCTGGCGAGCACTTCCTGGTATACCCGCACCGCATTTTTCAAATCCTTAACCTCAATCGCATGCAACTCCAGCCCCAGGGCGCGCGCGGCATCGCGTGCAAGGCGTATCAGCCATGCATTCTGCTTGGGGTCGTACACCACAATCACCCGCCGCGCCTCTGGCATAAAGTGTTTAAGGCGGTCAAACAGCATTTTTGGATCTGGCGCCAGGCTAACCACTGGAAATAGGCGACCGTCTCTTTCGGGGGGGGACACCACGCCCCCTGCGACCACCCCAAATTCACGCTCCAGCGCAGACGCCGCCTTCATGCCCTGGCGTCCGAGTGCAATCACCACCTTGATGTCTTTTCTCTTCAGGCTGGCAACAATGTCTTGTGCAGACAGCGCACCGCCCACGGCAAGACTCGCAACGGGCGCTCCCACTTGTGCCTCAATGCCTTCGATAATTTTGGCAAAAATGCCACGATAGGGCTCTCCAAGGTCTGGGTACAACACCGCAATATGGCCAGACTCTGCAGCCAAAGCGAGTTTGCCCGCCTCGCCCCGCCCCAACTGGGCGAGCAATTGATCGCCGCCAGCCAATTGGAGGCGGTAAACCACAATGTCGCTGGAGCTCTCTATCCGGTTCAAAACACGCGGAAAGTCGGCCCTGCGGTCGGCAGCCAGGAAAATGACTTGCGTATCCAACTTGCCCTGTCTAAACAGGTCTACGTCCGAGGGATGCGCGAGCACCGGCCAGGCCATAAAGGCCAGAGGTGCGGCATGCAGCCAAATGCGAAACTTCACACGCCTTCCCTAGGCGTTGAACCTGGGGTCAGGGGGCTCGCGACAAGGTGTCGCATCACGGCATGGTCCATAAATATCTCAGCATTTCAATTTGGCAATCAGACTGGTGCATACGTGGTCACGAATTCAGATTGGCGTAAATACAGCCTAAGCCGGCAACGCAAGAGCAGCAAGGGCGTTAGTGGATCATGAATGAAGCATTCCGCACATTCGTGCACACGCTTCCCGCATTTTTTCCTCATTTTATGGGCAGAAGCAACAAATTAACAGCAGTCTATACGCTGAGCCAAGACCGTATCGACGCCCTCGCAGGAGACCTCTGCGCAGGGCGGTGACGAAGCTGCTGTTGTCTGAAATGGATCATGGCGCGTTAAAACCTTACACTGATTCACGCGGCAGAAGAGTAACAGTACAGGAGCAATGACGATGAAACTGGTGGGCAAGACGGCGCTTATTACGGGGGGCAGCAGCGGCATAGGACTGGCTGCCGCCAAATTATTCCAAGACCAAGGTGCAAGAGTAGCTATTACGGGCCGAAGTACAGAAAGTCTGGCTGCAGCGCGCGGTGTATTGGGCGATCAAGCCTTGATTCTCAAAAGCGACACGTCCAATTTGGGAGAGATACGCAGTCTCATGGACACTCTGCAGGAAGAATTTGGGCACCTTGATATTCTTGTATTGAATGCGGGCGTGGCAACCCCTGCGCCCTTGGATGCGGTCAGTGAAGAGTCCTTTGACCACATGCTGAACACCAACTTCAAAGGCGTATTTTTCACCTTGCAAAGTGCTGTCAAGCTACTGCGCGAAGGGAGCTCCGTAGTCATTACCACGTCGATTGCCAATCAGTTGGCATCGGTGAATTTCAGCGTTTATGCGGCTTGCAAGGCTGCCCTGCGTTCATTGGTCGCTTCGCTGGCGATTGAGCTCATTCCCAAAAATATCCGGGTGAATGCAGTCAGCCCCGGCCCCATTGCCACACCAATGTTCGACCGTTTTGGTTTGTCCGACGAGCTCAGCCGTGCAAATCGGGAAAGGATTCAGGGAAAATCACCCATTCGCCGTTTTGGCACCCCAGAAGAAGTAGCCCGTGCCATACTTTTTTTGGCCAGCGATGAGGCTTCGTACATGGTGGGCGAAGAGATCGTTGTAGACGGTGGCATGAGCCTCTTGTGAGGCCGTGGGCCAAACCTTTCACATTCTGTAAGTAGCTTGCAGATACGCTGAAAAAGGGGCCATCGGCAAATCATTGGGAAGTGCTACGCTTGGTACGGCAACACTCGGTTCCCGCACCTCCGCGTTGAACACATTGCGCAAGCCCAAGGCCAGGCCCCACTGTTGGCGCTTGGCCGTGGTGCTCAGACTCAAATCCACCGTGGTGTAGTCAGAAATTTGAGGCCGCGTGTCACCGGCCGCGCGCCTGCGGTCCGCAACCCAGTTCACTTGGGTTCCCAGCATCCAGTTGCCCGTAAAATGCCAATCCGCGCGCCCGTACACATGGTGGTGCGGCGCGTACCCGGCATCTTGGCCCGTCGAATCGTCAATAGCGGCTTGCCACGAGTAATTGCCCGTCAAGCGCAGGCTGCGGCTGGCATCCCACACGGCTTCCAACTCGCCCCCATCTCCATGTTGCGCCCCTGTGTTGGCGTAGGTACCGCTGACCAGGCGAATGGCCTCTTTCATATCGTAATGAAAGAGACTCAGGTTCAATTGGAGGTCGCGCCGCGCCTGCCAGGAAAATGCGGTCTCCACCGTGGTGATCACTTCGGGGCGTAAATCAGGGTTGCCCAGTGCCACCGGATTGGTAATGCTGTAGACCTCGTTGAATGAGGGGGCTCGGAAAGCCCGCCCTGCCATCAGTTTGGCGGTCACGTCCAGCGACGCGTCCCAGACCAAGGCCACGCGTGGATTGGTGGTTCCGCCAAAATCCGAATACCTGTCGTGGCGCAAGCCGGTGGTCAAGGCCCAGTCCTTGGCAAAATTCCATTCATCCTGCACATACACGTAGTCCACCTGCCGCCGGTGCGGGAACATGAACGGATTGCTGTCAGAGTAGTCCACCAACACGCCACCTGGATTCGGTATCAGTGCGCCAGTGGGGGAGTAGGTGAAATTGCGCATCTCCCGGGTTTTGTACAGGTCCAGATCATCGTGTCCCCCACCCATGCGCACGCTGTGGTTCGCAAAGCCGGAGTAGGTGGCAAACATGGACAGACGTAGTTGCCGCTCCCAGGTCTCCGGCCCGCCCAAATGGCCATTGGTAGCGACACCCCCGTTGCGAACATTGGAGCCCGGTGGGAAAAGTTGAAAAGCTGTGGGAATGGTTTGCGCGTAATGGAGGTAACTGGCCGCAAATCCCACGCCCCAGTTTTGGGAAAACTGGGTGTCCGTCCAAGACACATCGGCGGTGATGCGTTCACTGCGCTGCCGCCCCACCGGGTCCAGGGCCGACGCGATACCGGCGCCCACGCCCACGTTGTCGCGGAATTTATAGCCCCCACGCACGCGCCATTTCTCAAAGGCCAGATCGATGTTGCCATCCACCGCGTCGTAACCCGTACGCACTGGCCCTGGCGCCAAACTGGCACGTGTCCCGGTAGCGTTGTCTATAACTGTCTGTTGATCCGCCCTGATCGTCTCCTTATAGCCTTCGCTGCTGCCGATACGCAAATAGGCGGAGACATCCACCGGCCCCCATTGGCCACCGTGCTGGACCCACGCATTGTTGGTGGAGAAAGAACCGGTGCGCACCCCGAACTCGGTGCCGAGCGTATCACTCGCGGCTTTGGTGATGATATTGATCACGCCGGAGAAAGCGTCCGCACCGTACAGCGCCGAACCGGGCCCGCGGATGATTTCAATGCGGGCAATGTGCTCCACCGGGTAGCCGCCCCAAATATTGCCTTTGTTGCCGATATACAAGGTGGTGACAGGGACGCCGTTTTGCATCACCAGCACCTGGGGATTGAATTGGGTGTAAATCCCCCGCACCACATACAGCGGTGCATAGTTATTAGCGCTGCGGCTCACATGGACACCGGGCACCGTTTCGAGCACTTCGTCCAAATCCGTTGCGCCCATGGCAGCGATATCTTCGGCCGTAATAACCGTGGCCACGGCAGGCGCGCGGCGCAAGGATTGCTGGCTACCCGTGGCGATGCTGATGGTGGCTTTGTCGCCATAGGACAGCAGCAGTTCCTCTTCTTCGTCGAGGCTTTGCGCCCACGCCGCCGACACATTCAAAACAAGTACTGCAACCAGCGCCAGTTGACCGATTTGATTCACAAAGCAACTTTCTGTGGAAATTGACGCCAACTCCCTATTAAATTATTAGCTTCACCGCATTCTATTGGCAGACGGTGGCAGTCCTAACCATCCGATTTTCCAGGCCATGGCCGTCGTCCAGGACCTTCGTAGGTGATATCAGTGCAAGGCGTTGGGAAAAGGGTGCCTTCTGGCTTGTCAGCGGCTTCCACAATGCAGGGAGGCATGCCACCCAGCGTTTTCAGGATATTAAACAGCTGGTACTGCCTGGGAGTAAAGCCCAAATCAACCGCCAAGGCTGCCGTCAGAGCCGCGTAATTCATCTTCAGGAAAGGCTGCTTTTCATGGACCAGGATGTCTTCCACGGCAAAGGCCAACTGGTAGTGACGTCCCTCAGCCAGTTTTTGGGCCTGGACCAGGGCGATCAATGCGGGCAAACGTTCGTCCTTGGAGTTGATGGGGCGGCCATAGCCGTAGATTCTTCGACTCGCCAGCTCCTGGTGCACAAAGGGCCGGATTTCCTGCCCCACCTGCACAGCCTGCCCCGCCCGTATAAAGAAATCGATAGCACGCAGACCGGGGCCGCCCCCATAAACACCCGCTTCGCTCACCGCAATGGCAGCGGACAAACCTAGAACGGACGCGCTACGGGTACTGGCTGCCAGGGCTGCGACCCGGTTGTTCCAAAGGCGGGCGTCCGGGTAACTGGTGAGTGTCCATATGCCATGCAGGAGCGTGATTTCCGGCGCCGAGAAGCGCCGCCCAGTGATGCCGAAAACATAGAGATCCATCCAGTCGATGCCCTGGATATCCCCGTGCAAATCACAGCCACGAAAAACCGCCCGGCTACCGGGCCAACAGGCGCCTACCTGGGTCTGCAAGCGCCCGGTGTGGGCCTTTAAAAGCGTGGGGCCTTTCATCATCGTGCCTCTTTCAGCAAGGGGTCGTCAGTGAGCTCTACCGGGTAAAACGGAAATTTTTTGACGCCGTATTTTTCCTGCTCCAACGCATGCACCGCCGCCCCAGGCAAGCGCAACAGCAGATAAAGCATTTCACCCTCTTTGGCGTTGAAGCCCAAATCAACCAATGCTGCAGCGGCCATACCACCCATGGCCAAAGGCAGGCCCAACGCCAATTCCAGCGCCTGGCGGTTGGCGGCAAGCCAGGTGAGGTGGGGGGTGCGCCCCAGGTCGGCGAGCCGCGTTAGCGTTTGCACCACAACCGTCGGCGTAGACACGCCATGCGGGTCAAACCCGGCGGGGTGTTCCGCTTGCGGCCAAATATCCAAGGGCGGCGACGCAAAATCTGCCGCCTGGCGCACCCAACGGGGGAAGTCGTTGCCGCAGGTGTACCAAATGGTCATGGCATCGAACACATCGCGGGCACCGCCGTAGCGCCCTGCCCCCACCGACAAGGCCGCCATCAGGGAGGCCGCCGCCGTGGACCCGGCGACGCCGCCACACATGGCGGCGTGCACCGAGGGGTCGCGGGGCCCGGGGTTGGCCAGGGCCACGGCCAGGGCATCCAGCATGTCAGCTTGCACCGCACTGGGGGCCTCGCCTCGAAAAAGCAGGTAGAGCATCTGCGCCCAGCGGGCCTGGCCCAGCATGTCGCCGTACACATCGTAGCCGTGGCAGTAAGCGGCCTGGGTGGCAAAGGGATTGTCGGGTTCGGGTTCTTCGCGCCAGATGCGGGTATGGAGGCTTTCCTTGGGTTTCTTGTCCATCACACCGACCCCAGGGTTTTCATCCGCAAGTTCATCGGCGGCACTTCTTCGCCATCAATGCGCACATCCAGCAAGGTCGGACCCGCACGCGACATGATGGCCGCCATATCCAGGGCCAGCATGTCGTCCGGCGAACGAATGATATGGCCCGGAATGCCCATCGATTCGGCCTGCATGCGAAAGTCCACCGCAGGCAATTGGAACGCCGTGCGCTCGGCTCCCGCGAGCCGCTGCCCATGCTTGACCATGCCCAGGGCGCCATCGTTCAAAATGACAAAAACCACGGTGAGGCCTTCTACCGCTGCCACGGAGATCTCCTGCCCATTCATCAGGTAACTGCCGTCGCCAGTGATACACACCACCGGGCAAGCAGGGTTGCCGCGGGCACACCCCACCGCCGCGCCAATAGCCCAGCCCATAGGCGCAAAGTCCATCAACACGCGCAACCAGCCCGCGTCGCCCCGGCGGCGTTTGTCCCCGCCATGGCGCGCTTCGTAGTCATGCTGACGGGCAACACGGCGGTCGTGCGGCTGCAAGTAGTGAATGGCCCAGGCGGTGCTGTTGCCCGCGTCGGCAAAAAAACGGGTGCTGGGCGGGCACAGCCGAGAGAGCTCCCGCATCACCCGCTGCGGCTTGATGGGGCTGGCGTTGGACACAAATTTGCCAGTTTCCAGCAGCATGTAATCGGGGTTTTTCAATCCAATTTTTGCTTCCACAACGGAGTTTTCCTCCACCAGCATTTCAATGAGCCGCTCACACACGGAGCGAATACGCCCACGCACATGCAGGCGCGCCATGGGGGAACGCAGCAAGTGGTCTTCCGATGAGTCGATATGCACCAACCGCTGGTTCAGCACCGTGGTGGACCATGCGCCACTGGTCCACTCACCCAAACTGGTGCCGATGGCCAGAATCAAATCCGGCTCGTCCTGCAACAGTGCATCTGCGGTCAGGTGGCCTGCGAAACCAAAAACACCCCGGTACAGGCGGTGGCGCGTATTGACCAAGCCCTTGCCGTCCGGTGAGGTCACAAAACGCGAATCGGTCATCTCGGCCAACTTGATGATGGCCTCAATCGATTCACCGCAGCTATGGCCCCCGCCAATCAAAATGACCATGCGGCGCGCCCGTTTGATTTCGTCACACAAGGCGCGCACCAGCGTATCGTCCACCAAAGCCGCCCGGTGCAGCAGCGAGCTCAGGTTGTACGACGGTGCCCTGCTCTCAATGGGTGTGCGCAGAATGTCCACCGGAATGGAGAGGTGCGACGGCCCCCGAGGGGCCTTGGACGCGTGCATCAAGGCGTTGACCAGCTTGCTCTCGATTTGGTCGGCATGGGAAATCAAAGTGTCGTACCGCGTGCAGTGGCGAAACATGCCCAGCGTGTTCACCCCCGTGCAGGCGGACTCTTGCAGTGCGCGCTTGCCAAAGGACGGCAATGCGGGCTGTCCGGTAATCGCCAGCATGGGAACCCCGTTGTCGTAGGCGCAAGCCACCCCCGTCAGAAGGTTGGTGGCACCAGGACCCGAGGTGGCGCAGCACACGCCTATTTTCCCGGTCTCACGGGCATAACCATCGGCCATGAACGCGGCCCCCGTCTCGTGGCGCGCCAGCACCTGCCGAGGTCCGCCGCGCCGCTCGCTGCGGGCCAGGGCGTTGTAGAGAGGTTCGATGGCGCCGCCGGGAACTCCAAAAACATACTCCACACCAAGCTGCTCCAAATAGGCCACGATCAGGTCGGCAACTTCCGGGTGGGTGAAAGAGGAATCGGCTGGCACCCCCTGCGAACCGGGGGTTCCGCTATGGTGCAGAAACGCATTCACTGAGCTATGGGCCACATTAAAGCGGCATTGCAGTTCATCAGTATTCATAGTATTTTTGTTTTCAAACGACACAGACGACCCCGTCCAATACGGCTTTGGAGGCTGGCAGCATGGCACTAAAAGCCGCTTTGCGCAATAGTGTTAGCCAAATCCATCGCCTGCGGAGCTGGGTGCCCCCACCCTAGCGAATACCCTAAGCCTGGCGGCGCGCTGCGTACCGACAAACCGCAATCGCGTATTGGCTTTGGCAAAGGCTCGGCGCTAATCTCAACGCCGATTCATCACAAGGCAAACCATGAAATTCCTTATGACGCTGCGCATCGGCCAGCAATTGGGCCTGGCGTTTGGGACCATTACTGCGCTGATGCTCATCCTGGCGGGGACGGCGTGGAGCCGCATCGCTTCCCTGCAACGCGACTACGAGTCTTTGGTCGACAACACCCTTCCGACACTCACCGCCCTGAGTGAGGTAAATGACCGGCTTCAAGTCATCCGAACTTCGGAGCTCAAGCATTTGGCGGCCCTCACCATGCCGGCCAAGGACCGCGAAGAGCAAGTGGTGCTGGCGGCAGTCAAGGACTTCAACGCTGCTTTGGAGCGCTACACCAGCACCAGCCAGTCATTGGCGGATGCTTCGCTGCAGTCTGGACTTGCCGGCGCAGTGACGAACTTCCACGCGGCGCGCACCACTTTTCTTCAAATGTCCAACTCTGCCGCCGGCGCAGAAATGGAACGTGCGGTCGAGGCCAGTGATTACTTCAATGGCGCCGGCCAGCAGGTCTACCAAGGTGCCTACGGCGCAGTACACAAACTCTGGCAACACCATTTGAAACAGTCGGAAATCGCCAAGAATCTGGGCCGAGACGCATTGGTCAGGTCGAACCGATGGCTGGCCTTGGCTGCGGGTGCCGCAGTGCTGCTCTCCATCGCATTGGCTGTATTGATACCCCGAAGATTGACGAGGCAACTGGGCGCCGAGCCCGCGGAGGTCGCCCAAATCGCCCGAAACATCGCCAATGGCGACCTGACGACCGATATATGGGCGGCCGATGGCAGCAAGCACAGTGTCATGGGCTCCATGGCGGCCATGCAACTGCAACTGGGCACGCTGATCCAGTCCGTCAAGCAAGCGGCCGGGGGGATTTTGGTGAGTACCGCGGAAATCGCCAACGGCAGCATGGACCTCAGCATGCGCACGGAGCAGCAAGCCAGTGCGCTGGAGGAAACCGCAGCATCCATGGAAGAGCTCAGCGCCACGGTCAAACACAATGCGGACAGTGCTGGCCTGGCCAACCAAATGGCGATGACCGCCAGCACCGTCGCCATCAAGGGTGGGGACGTGGTGAACCAGGTGGTGGAAACCATGAAGGGCATCAATGACTCTTCCAAGAAAATATCAGACATCATCAGCGTCATCGACGGCATTGCCTTTCAGACCAACATCCTGGCCCTCAATGCCGCCGTAGAAGCGGCACGCGCAGGGGAACAGGGCCGAGGGTTCGCAGTGGTGGCCAGCGAAGTGCGCAATCTGGCCGGGCGCTCCGCGGAAGCGGCCAAAGAGATCAAGGCCCTGATCAACGCCAGCGTCTCGCGTGTGGAACATGGGGCCGCCTTGGTGGACCAGGCTGGCGTCACCATGGTCGAAGTGGTCCATGCCATTGGACGCGTCGCCAAGCTGATGGCCGAAATCAACGCGGCCAGCGGCGAACAGGCCTTGGGGGTGACCCAGGTGGGCGAGGCGGTCACCCAGATGGACCAGACGACCCAACAGAACGCGGCCCTGGTGGAGCAGATGGCGGCTTCCGCGTCCAGCCTGAGGGATCTGGCAAACGCGCAGGTACAGGCGGTTGCCGTGTTCACCCTGCCGCCCGTCGAAGACTCAGCGCCCATGCGCGCATTTTCCCTCTACCACTAGGAACGCTATGAAAACACGCCGCTTCATTGTTCTGATGTTGTGCCCCCTATGGGTATCGGCCCATGCCGCCACCGAACTGGTCGTTGCCACCGTCAACAACAGCCATATGGTGACCATGCAAAAACTGTCGCCTGTATTTGAAAGGGACAACCCGGACATCAAAGTGAAATGGATGGTCATGCAGGAAAGTGAGCTCAGGGCGCGCGTCAGCGCGGACATCACCAACAAATCGGGGGCCTTCGACGTGGTGACGATCGGCATGTACGAGACCCCCATTTGGGCCAAGAAAGGCTGGCTGGAAGAGATCAAGCCCGATGCCAAATACGACGTGAGAGATATCCTGCCCGCGATGCGCGACGGCCTTTCCCACCAGGGCAAACTGTATGCCGCCCCGTTTTACGGCGAGAGCTCCATGACCATGTACCGCCATGACCTGCTGGAGAAGGCCGGCCTTGGCATGCCATCCCAGCCGACCTGGGAGCACATTCGAACCATCGCCGCCAAGGTCAACCATCCGTCCGCAGGGGTCTATGGGATCTGCTTGCGTGGAAAGCCCGGCTGGGGCGACAACATGGCCTTGGTGAGCACCATGGTCAATGCCTTTGGAGGACAGTGGTTCGACATGGCATGGAAGCCGCAGATCGATACGGTGCCCTGGAAAAATGCGGTCTCTTTTTATGTCGATCTGCTGCAAAAATATGGCCCACCGGATGCGGTTGCCAATAGCTTCAACGAAAACCTGAACCTGTTCAACGCGGGCAAATGCGCCATGTGGATTGACGCCACCATTGCTGCGTCCTTCATCACCGATCCCCAGAAGTCCAAGGTGGCCGACAAAGTGGCATTTGCCCAAGCCCCTTCCGCTGTCACATCCAAGGGCGCCAGTTGGCTATGGGCCTGGGCTCTGGCCATTCCTTCCGTCTCGGCCAAGACCCGAGAAGCCCAGCGTTTCATCCGTTGGGCCACCTCCAAAGAGTATGTGCAACTGGTGGGATCCCAAATGGGGTGGAACCAGGTGCCCACGGGGACACGCATCTCCACCTACCGCAATGCAAACTTCATCAAGGGCAGCAGATGGGCCTATTCGGAAGCCAGTGCCATCGCCCTGTCCAACCCCACGGACGCCACCTTGTTGCACAGCCCTTACGTTGGCATTCAATTTGCTGCCATTCCAGAGTTCCAGGTGGTGGGCCAGGCGACGGGAATCTTCGTCAACGAAGCACTCGCGGGAAAACGGACGGTCACGCAGGCATTGCAAGCCGCCCAGCTCGCCGCAGACCAGGAGATGCGTAAGGCGGGGTATTACAAATGAACGGCGCTGGGTGTGGGGCAGTGTGCGCATTCGTCGCATTTTCCAGACTCAATTGCCATTCATCGATACGATTTCGTGTAGCCAAGGGAAAACCCTGAGCAATGTCTGCAATTCAGTACAGGCATTCGATGGATCGGTATTGGCGGATAAGGGGCCGCACTCCTACCATTCAGTCCTGTCGATGTGAAGCTGGCATCGATAGAACCGAATACCCGAACATCAACCAGGAGACAGATTCATGAAACTCAAAGCATCACTGGCATTGGCCTTTGGCCTGCTGGCCGCCGTGGCCCATGCCGACACCGAACTGGTCGTGGCCACCGTGAACAACGGCCACATGATTGAAATGCAAAAGCTCACCAAGCACTTCGAGGCCGCCAACCCCGGCATCAAGGTCAAATGGGTCACCCTGGAAGAAGGCGTGTTGCGCCAGCGCGTCACCACCGACATAGCCACCAAGGGCGGCCAGTTCGACGTGATGACCATCGGCATGTACGAAACCCCCATCTGGGGCAAAAAGGGCTGGCTCACCGAACTCAAGACGGATGCCGCCTACGACGTGGACGACCTGTTGCCCGCCATGCGCAACGGCCTGTCGGTGGGCGGCAAGCTGTTTGCAGCACCCTTCTACGGCGAAAGCTCCATGCTGATGTACCGCAAGGATTTGGCCGACAAGGCCGGTGTCAAGGTCAGCGACCACCCCACCTGGGCGCAAGTCAAGGAGCTGGCCGCCAAGATCCACGACCCCAAGAAGGGCGTGTATGGCATTTGCCTGCGCGGCAAGCCGGGCTGGGGCGACAACATGGCCTTTCTGTCCACGCTGGTCAACACCCACGGCGGCCAGTGGTTTGACATGAACTGGAAACCCCAGCTGGAAAGCAAGCCCTGGAAAGAGTCCATCAACTTCTACGTGGACCTCTTGAAGAACTACGGCCCCCCCGGCTCCGCGGCCAACAGCTTCAACGAAATTTTGGCGCTGTACAACGAAGGCAAGTGCGGCATGTGGATTGACGCCACCATTGCAGCGTCCTTCATCACCGACCCCAAACAGTCCAAAGTGGCCGACAAGGTCGCCTTCGCGCAAGCACCCACCGCCGTGACCCCCAAGGGCGCCAACTGGCTGTGGGCCTGGGCACTGGCCATCCCCGCCGGATCACAAAAGAGCGCTGAAGCGCAGAAGTTCATCTCCTGGGCCACCAGCAAGGACTACATCAATCTGGTGGGCAAGGAAGTGGGCTGGGGCAACATCCCCACGGGCACCCGCAAGAGCACCTACACCCATGCGGAGTTCCTGAAGGTGGCCAAGTTCGCAGCCGCCGAGAAAGCGGCCATCGACAGCGCCAACCCCGCGGACAGCACCTTGCCCAAGAGCCCCTACGTCGGTGTGCAGTTTGCCGCCATCCCCGAGTTCCAGGCCATTGGCACCACGGTGGGCCAGCACATGAGCGCCGCCCTGGCGGGAAAGACCTCCGTGGACGAGGCGTTGAAAGCCTCCCAGGTGGCGGCGGACCGCGAAATGAAGAAGGCCGGCTACTACAAGTAAGTAAGTAAGCCCTGCGGCCCCGCTTGATCCGGGAGGGGCCGCCTGTGGGCGCGCGGGGGTTTCTCCTGCGCGCCTCTTTGTTCCCCTATGAACTCCCTCCCGCGAGCTGCTCCCCTGCAAGGCACTGCCATGAAACGATTACTCCCCCGCGCCCTGATGGCGCCCGCCGTGCTCACGCTCTTCCTGTGGATGATCGTGCCGCTGGTGATGACGATCTATTTCTCCGTCATCCGCTTCAACCTCATGCAGCCCGACCAGGTGGGCTTCATCGGCCTGGAGAACTACAGCTACTTCATGACCGACCCGTCCTTCGGCCCGGCCGTCATGAACACCTTGCTGCTGCTGGGCAGCGTGATCCTGTTGACGGTGGTGGGCGGCATCCTGATCGCCCTGCTGATCGACGAGCCGTTTCCGGGGCGGGCACTGGTGCGCATCCTGCTCATCTCCCCGTTTTTTGTGATGCCGACGGTCAACGCACTGCTGTGGAAGCACATGATGATGAACCCGATCTACGGCGTGCTGGCCCAGGTCTGGATCTTCTTTGGCGCCACCCCCGTGGACTGGCTGACCGACTGGCCGCTGTGGAGCGTGATCCTGATCGTGTCCTGGCAGTGGCTGCCCTTTGCCACGCTGATCTTCATCACCGCGCTGCAAGGCATGAACCGCGAGCAGTTGGAGGCCTCGCGCATGGACGGCGCCAACTACCTGCAGCAGCTGCGCTACCTCTACATCCCGCACCTGGGCCGCTCGGTGGCCGTGGTGGTGATGATCGAGATGATCTTTTTGCTCAGCGTGTTTGCCGAGATCTACACCACCACGGGGGGCGGTCCGGGCGACGCCAGCACCAACGTGGCCTTTTTGATCTTCAAACAGGCGCTCTTGAACTTTGATGCGGGCGTGGCCTCGGCAGGTGCCCTGTTTGCCGTGGTACTGGCCAACATCGCCGCCGTCTTCCTGATCCGCATGGTCGGCAAAAACCTCGACAAGTGAGCACCCCATGACCTCTTCCCCGCGCTTTTCCCTGACCTCCTTGCAAACCAAACTGCTGCTCCAGTGTGTGCGCACCCTGCTGGCCTGGGGCGTGACCCTGGTGCTGTTCTTCCCGCTGGGCTGGCTGATACTCACGGCCTTCAAGACCGAGCTGCAAGCCATCTCGGTGCCGCCTCTTCTGCTGTTCACACCCACGCTGGAGAACTTCCACCTGGTGCAGGAACGCAGCGACTACCTGCTGTACGCCCAGAACTCGCTGATCACCAGCGTGGCCTCCACGCTCCTGGGCCTGGCGCTGGCCTTCCCGGCGGCCTACGCCATGGCCTTCTTCAAGGGCAAATACACCAAGGACATCCTGATGTGGATGCTCTCCACCAAGATGATGCCCGCGGTGGGCGCGCTGGTGCCCATCTACGTGCTGGCGCAGCTCTCGGGCCTGCTGGACTCGCGCACCGCGCTGGTGATCGTGTTCACCCTGAGCAACCTGCCCATCATGGTGTGGATGCTGTACTCGCACCTCAAGGACATCCCGCACGAGATCCTGGAGGCCTCGCGCATGGACGGCGCCACGCTGTGGCAGGAGTTCCGCCATGTGCTGCTGCCTCTGACCATGGGGGGCCTGGCCTCCACGGGCTTGTTGTGCCTGGTGCTGAGCTGGAACGAGGCCTTCTGGTCGCTCAACCTGAGCGCGGCCAAGGCCGGCACGCTGGCCACGCTGATCGCCTCCTACTCCAGCCCCGAGGGGCTGTTCTGGGCCAAGCTCTCGGCGGCCTCCTTCATGGCGATCGCCCCCATCGTGGTGTTCGGCTGGTTCAGCCAGAAACAACTGGTGCAGGGGCTGACCTTTGGTGCGGTGAAGTAATGCACACCCCCCGGCTTGCCCACTGCGTGTGGCCGCTCTCCCCCTTGCAGGGGGCGGTGCCAGCGGCCCGGCAAAGCCGGTTCCGCGGCACCCCTGGTAATGGGTGCTTGGCACTCCAACGTTTGTAAGTAATAAAGATCAGGAGCTTTCCCAATGGCATATCTCAATCTCAAACAGGTCGAAAAAGTATTCGGCGACGTGCGCGTCATCAACGGCATCGACCTGGACATCCAGCAAGGCGAGTTCGTGGTGTTTGTCGGCCCCTCGGGCTGCGGCAAGTCCACGTTGTTGCGCCTGATCGCCGGGCTGGAGACCATCGACGGCGGATCGCTGCACCTGGACGGGCGCGACATCACGCACCTGCCGTCGAGCCAGCGCGACCTGGCCATGGTGTTCCAGAGTTATGCGCTGTACCCGCACATGAGCGTGTTCGAGAACATGAGCTTCGCGCTCAAGCTGGCCAAGGCCGACCCGGCCGTGATCCAGGACAAGGTGGCGCGCGCGGCCAAGATCCTCAACCTGACCAGTTATCTGGACCGCACGCCCAAGGAACTCTCGGGCGGGCAGCGCCAGCGGGTGGCCATTGGGCGGGCCATCGTGCGTGCGCCCAAGGTGTTTTTGTTTGACGAGCCCCTAAGCAACCTGGACGCCGCGCTGCGCGGGCAGACCCGCATCGAGATCGCCAAGCTGCACCGCGACCTGGGCGCCACCACCATCTACGTGACGCATGACCAGGTGGAGGCCATGACGCTGGCCGACCGCGTGGTGGTGCTGCGCGACGGGCGCATCGAGCAGGTGGGCACGCCGCTGGAGCTGTACGACCGCCCGGCCAACCAATTCGTGGCGCAATTCATCGGCACGCCGCAGATGAACGTCGTGGCCGTGGCCCAATTGCCGCATTTGGCATCCTTGAACGGGATGGCGCCCCCGGCCGACGGCTTTGTCGGCTTGCGCCCGGAAAACATCACCCTGGTCGCGCCGGACCAAGGAGCGTTCCAGGCGCGTGTTGAATTAGTCGAATCCCTGGGCGCCGAGACCCTGATTTATGTGGGCACCGAGCATGGCGCGCAACTGGTGGCGCGCCAGAACACCCGCACCGATCTGCATGTGGGCGCCACCGTGGGCGTGCAGCTGGACGCGGCTGCGGCCCATGTGTTCGATGCCAAAGGCCGGATCGTGGCGATGAAGGCGCCAGCATGACGCACGTTACATCCACCTCCACGGCCACCTCCGCCCACCCTCCCGCGGCCTGGGTCATGTTGCACCTGGGCCTGGGCTCCTTCCACCGCGCCCACCAGGCGGCCTACCTACACGCCTTGCGGGCGTCGGGCGACACGCGCTGGCACTTGGCCGGCGGCAACATCCGCGCCGACATGGCCGACACCGTGGCCGCTCTGGATGCGCAGGGCGGCGCTTATACGCTGGAGACCATCAGCCCGGCGGGTGCGCACCACTACACCCGCATCACCGCGATTGCCGACGTGGTGCCCTTCGAGCCCACGCTCTCGGGCCTGATCGCCCGCGCCGCGCAGGCCAGCACCCGCATCATTTCCTTCACCGTGACCGAGGCCGGCTATTACCTGGACGGCCACGACCAGCTGGATGCAAACTTGCCCGACATCGCCGCCGACCTGGCCGCGGCCCGTGGCACCCAACCCATGGCGTCTGGCGGCAGCACCATTTACGGGGCGCTGACGGCCATGCTGCGCGCGCGCATGCAGGCCCAGGCCGGTGCGGTGACCTTGCTCAACTGCGACAACCTGCGCCACAACGGCCAGCGCTTTCGCGCCGGGCTGCTGCGCTTCATCGCACTGGCAGGCGATGCAGCGCTGCTGGACTGGGTGCAGGCCCACACCACCTGCCCCAACGCCATGGTGGACCGCATCACCCCCCGCCCCACGCCGGACGTGGCGGCTCGGGTGCGGGCGGCCACCGGCTGGATAGATGCCGTGCCGGTGATGGGCGAGAGCTTTATCCAGTGGGTGATTGAAGACCGCTTTTGCGCGGGCCGTCCGGCCTGGGAAACGGTGGGCGTGGAGATGGTGGAATCGGTGGCGCCCTACGAGGAAGCCAAGATCCGCCTGCTCAACGCCACGCACAGCTGTATCGCCTGGGCCGGCACGCTGGTGGGCTACCACTTCATCCACGAGGGCACACACGACGCCGTGATCCGGCGCATCGCGTTTGACTACGCCACCGACGACGCCATTCCCGTGCTCAGCAGCCCCGGTGCGCCCAGCCCGGTCGATTTGACGCGCTACCGCGACGTGGTGCTGGAGCGTTTTGGCAACCCCGCGATTGCGGACACCAACCAGCGCGTGGCCATGGACGGCTATTCCAAGATTCCCGGCTTTATCGCGCCCACCATCCAGGAGCGGCTGGCACGCGGCGAGTCGATTGCCAGCGTGGCCATGCTGCCTGCCCTGTTTTTGGCGTATTTGCAGCGCTGGCACGCAGGCCAGATTGCCTACACCTACCAGGACCAGGTGATGGACCCGCGTAGCGCCCATGCCCTCTGCGAAGCCGCCGACCCGGTGGCGGCCTTTTGCGCCGACACCGTGCTGTGGGGCACCCTGGCCGGTGATTTGCGCCTGACCCAATCCGTTCGGACCGCCTTCGAACGGGTCACTCTTTTTGTAAGGAACCACCGCACATGAATACCCCAAGCAACACCTCTGCCACCCCCTCCCAACGCCTGCTGGGCCGCCACGCCGTGCTCACTGGCGCGGGTGGCGGTATCGGCGCCGCTGTGGCGGCGGCCTATCTGCGCGAAGGTGCGCTGTGCAGCATCGTCGACCTTCCCCTGGAGGCCAGCGCCGAAGTGCAGGCGCTGGCGGCGCAGTACCCCCAGCAGGTGCACTACATTGCAGCCAACGTCACCCGCATGGCCGACATTGCCCTGCTGGTGGAGTCGGCGGTGGCGCGTTTCGGCCCCATCCATGTGCTGTTCAACAACGCCGCCATTTTTGACATGGCCCCGCTGCTGGAAAGCGACGAGGCCATGTACGACAAGATGTTTGCCGTCAACGTCAAGGGCGCCTTTTTTGTCATGCAAAAAGTGCTGGCCCATATGGTGGAGCAGCAAACACGTGGGGCCGTGATCAACATGGCCTCGCAGGCCGGACGCCGGGGCGAGGCCCTGGTGTCCCACTACTGCGCGACCAAAGCGGCCGTCATCAGCTACACCCAAAGCGCCGCGCTGGCCATGGCGCCGCACCACATCCGGGTCAACGGCATTGCGCCGGGCGTGATCGCCACCCCCATGTGGAGCCATGTGGACGCCCTGTTTGCCAAGTACGAAAACCTGCCCCTGGGCGAGAAGAAAAAACAGGTGGGCGAGGCCGTGCCCCTGGGCTACATGGGCGCGCCAGGTGACATTGCCGGCGCCGCCGTATTTTTGGCCAGCATGGAGGCCTCTTACATCACCGCGCAGACACTCAATGTGGATGGTGGTAACGTGATGAGCTAACCGCTGCCCGCCCGGAGTTCGCCATGGTCGCCACCGCCCGCCCACTGCCCCCAGCCGCCCTGCACCGCCAGCGCGAGCGCCAGCCCGAGCTGGAGTCAGACTACAACCGCAGTCCCTTGCTGGGCTACGAGTCGTCGCCCGACCTGGGGCTGATTCGCTGCCTGGACCACGGCTACCCCACCCCACTGGCGCGCTGGCATTTTCACGATGAATACGAGCTGCACCTGATCACCGCCAGCGCGGGCAAGGCCTTTGTCGGGGACTGGATCGGCCCCTTCGAGCCCGGCCACCTGGTGCTGTGCGGCCCCCGCCTGCCGCACAACTGGATTTCCATGGACCTGCCCGCCGAAGGGCTGCGCCAGCGCGACCTGGTGATCCAGTTCCAGCATGCCCCGCTGGAGCAGGCCTGCCAGTTGATTCCGGAGCTGCGCGAGTTGCTGCCCGTGCTGGAGCGTTCGCGCCACGGCATTGAGTTTTTCGGCCTGTCCGAGCGCACCTTGGCGCATTGGCACGCGGTCAAGGCGGCCCACGGACTGGGTCGGCTGGCAGCTTTTTGCGCATTGGCGACCGATCTGGCCCGCTGTTCCGACTACCGTCTGCTCTCGACCGTGCAGCTCAAGGGCGTCGAGAACGAAACCGAAATCGACCAGATCAATGCCATCGTCAACCGCATCACCGAGAACGTGGCACAGACCATCACCGCGTCGGACGTGGCGGCCGACCTGGGCATGAGTGAAAGCCGTTTTTCCCGCTTCTTTCGCCGGGCCACCGGCAACACCTACACCGATTTTGTGAACCAGGTGCGCATCAACCGGGCCTGCCAGCTGCTGATGGGCTCCCAGCGTTACATCACCAATATTTGCTACGACGTGGGCTTCAACAACGTGGCCAATTTCAACCGGCGTTTTCTGGAACTCAAGGGCATGACGCCCTCCGAGTTTCGCAAGCAAGCCGAAAGCCGCTTTGGCGGCACCTCGGCCTAACCCCTCTACCGCACCACCCCCATGTTTCTCGGAATCGATATTGGCACCTCGGAAGTCAAGGCCCTGCTGCTGGAAGACAGCCACCGCATCGTCGGCTCGGCGGGCGTGGCGCTCACCGTGTCGCGCCCCCATCCCGGCCACAGCGAGCAGCACCCGCAGGACTGGTGGACCGCCACCCAGGCCGCACTGGCCCAGCTGCGCCTGGCCCATCCCCGCGAATACGCCGCCGTGCGCGGCATCGGCCTGTCCGGGCAAATGCACGGCGCGGTGCTGCTGGACGCACACGACCAGGTGCTGCGCCCCGCCATTTTGTGGAACGACACCCGCTGCAGTGCCGAATGCACCGAGATGATGGCCGAGCGGCCCAGCCTGGGCGCCACGGCGGGCAGCCTGGCCATGCCGGGTTTGACTGCACCCAAACTGCGCTGGGTGGCGCGCCACGAACCCCACCTTTTCCAACGGCTGGCCACAGTCCTGCTGCCCAAAGACTATGTGCGCCTGATGCTGACCGGCGACCACGTAAGCGACCTGTCGGATGCCAGCGGCACGCTGTGGCTGGACGTGCAACAACGGGCCTGGTCCGAGGAGCTGCTGGCCCTCAGCCATTTGCATCTTCGCCACATGCCGCGCCTGGTCGAAGGCAGCGCGGCGGGCGGCACACTGCGGGGCGAAGTGGCGCAGGCCTTGGGCTTGCCGTCTGGCGTGGTGGTGGCGGGTGGCGCGGGCGACAACGCGGCCAGCGCCGTGGGCATGGGCGCAGTGGATGCGGGCCAGGGCTTTTTGTCCCTGGGCACCAGCGGTGTGCTGTTTGTCGTTACGCCGAACTACCGGCCCAACCCGGCCAACGCCACCCATGCGTATTGCCATGCGGTGCCGAACCGTTGGCACCAGATGAGCGTGATGCTGTGCGCCGCCAGCGCCTTGCAATGGATCACCCGTGTGCTGGGCGCATCCTCCGAAGGCGCACTGGCGGCCCAAGCGCAATCCCTCACCCTGGGCCAACGCGCGGCCGCCCCGCTCTTTTTGCCCTACCTGGCGGGCGAACGCACCCCCCACAACGACGCCCAGGTGCGTGGCAGCTTCCACGGCCTGAGCCTGGATACCGATGCGGCGCATCTGGCCTATGCCGTGATGGAGGGAGTGAGTTTTGGCCTGCGCGATGGTCTGGCGGCGCTGCACGCCGGTGGCAGCTCGGTACAACGCCTGTCGCTGGTCGGTGGTGGCGCCCGCAGCGCCTTCTGGGCGCAGCAACTGGCATCAGCCCTGGGGGTGGAAATGGTGACCCACGGCAGCTCGGCGGTGGGTGGGGCCCTGGGTGCGGCGCGCCTGGCCTGGCTGGCCTGCGGCGGCGCCTCTTCCACGGTATGCCGCAGCCCCGACCTGGCGGCACGGTTCACGCCCGACCCCGCCGAACAGGCGGTGTTGGCCGCTCGTTACACCCGATTCCGGCGGCTCTACACGCCCTCACAAGCAAGCAAGCAAATGCTACTGAATTGATAGCTTCTTCCGCTTATTACACGGGGGCTAAAGGCCTATTTCACTTCACAGGAATCATCAGGTGCTGGTACGGGGTGCCCGGCCACATCACATACGGGGCGGAGGTGTCCGGGTCTGCGCTTTTGGGATACATGTCGTAAAAGCTGGCATCGGCCCCCACGATCATGACGTGGGGCCCCGTCTTGACCCAGTGCTTGTCCACGCCGGGTTTCGTCGCATAGGGGTCGGTATTGCTGGCATCGGTGCCGCCCGCCAGCATGTACATAAATCCTACTTTCCCGGTCTCGGGCGTCTTGTGGCCCATCCATGCATTCGCCCACTCCAGCGAGGTCTTGTCCATGCACATGGGATCGGGGCCTGGCGTTGCCGGGTTGTCCGGCATGCAGGTAAAGCCGTTCGAGCCTTCGCGCAGGGTACGCATCTGACCGTCCGCTTCCATGGCAACGATCTTGGCGGCTGCACTGACCTTTTTCGGCGCCGCTTTCATGGCGCTCTGGATCATCTTTTGGTCGCTCGCCGACGTCTTCGCCTTCATATCCGGCTTCTCCATGGGCGCATCGGCGGCCATGGCGGTCTGCAGACACAGTACGGCTACGGCGATGGGCATCAAACTCCGGGGCGGTATCGTGATTGGCATGGCACTTCACTCCTTTTGGCTTGGGTTGCGAAAATCTCCACCTAAGGCAGAGTTGGTAGTCCAGTGGACTCCCATCCCCGCCCGCAATCAATACCCGCACGGCCATAAATGGGATAGGGGTAAGCCGGTAGCGAGGCCAGTCAATGAAGCACCACCCAATTTGGTTCCGTGGTGTGATTGACGACGCAATGAATGCGCTGTTTGATCAGGAAGCCAAGCTCACGGCTTCTACAAAATGGGGCGATCGCGTAGCACAATGCCCCAATACACGTTGAGATTGACCCATTTATTCAATCTCCCTACACACCATGCACTCACTGATGCCGGACTACCTCGCCAAGGTGGCGAGGTAGTCCGGGCTGGCGGTGGTTTTATGAAAACAGATGGAGGCTTGAATGAGCAAGAATAAGCAAGCGCAAATTCCCAAAAAAAATGAGCTCTCAGCTGTCCGTTCATCTGCGGCTGAATATCTAACCTTTGTCGCAGCAACGGGCAGCGCGCAAACCAGCGTGGAAATGCGCTATGAGGACGAGAATATCTGGCTGACACAGAAAATGATGGCCACGGTTTACGATGTGTCGGTGCCTGCCATCAATCAGCATCTGAAACGTATTTTTGCTGACAATGAACTCGAAGAAGCGGCAGTTATTAAGCAGTACTTAACCACTGCGGCCGACAACAAAAACTATCAGGTCAAGCACTACAGCCTGCAGGCGATCATTGCCGTGGGCTTCAAGATTGAAAACGAGCGCGCCGTGCAGTTCCGCAAGTGGGCCAACCAGGTTGTCAAGGACTACACGATTCAGGGTTGGACCATGGATATGGATCGCCTTAAAGGGGGCGGCAGCATCCCGCCACCTCACTCGACTACGATCCAAGCGCCACCGCAACGAAACGCTTTTTTGCGGCGATTCAGAACAAGCTGCATTACGCCATTCACGGCCAGACAGCTGCAGAAGTCATTGTGGGTCGGGCCGATCACAAGAAGGAAAACATGGGCCTGACCAGTTGGGAAGGCGCGCCCCAAGGGAAGGTTCATAAATACGACGTCGCCATTGCCAAGAACTACCTGTCGGAATTCGAACTTGCGCAGATGCAGCGGATTGTCTCCGCTTATCTCGATATGGCAGAACTTCAAGCCATGCGCCGTATCCCCATGACCATGGCGGACTGGGAAGAACGACTGGGCGGCTTCTTGAAACTCTGGGACCGGGATGTGCTGCAGGACGCAGGCAAGGTGACGGCTGAAATCGCCAAGGCGCACGCCGAAAGTGAATTCGAGAAATACCGCATCGTGCAGGACCAGCTGTTCGAGAGTGACTTTGATCGGGTGATCAAGCAGATTGAGTCCGGCAGCCAACCAGACATCGCAGAGGAGTAGCGGATATGGCCACGAAGAAGAACACGCCCAGCTGGAGCGACGTCAAAACCAGACTGGTCGATTTCGACCGCGCTGATTTGCTCGTGCTGTTGCAAGACCTGTACGCAGCTAACAAGGATAACCAAGCCTTCCTCCACGCCCGCCTCAGTCTTGGCGACGATGTGCTCAAACCGTACAAGGTCACCATCGACCGCTGGCTGTGGCCTGACGTGTTCAAGAATCAGGACACCTCGGTCGCCAAAGCTAAAAAGCCGCTCGCCGATTACAGACGCGCCATCGGCCAAGCGGAAGGTCTGGCCGAACTGATGGTGTTTTATTGCGAGCGGGCAGCGGGGTTCAGTATGGAGGTTGGTCTGCAGGATGAAGGCTACTTCGACGCGCTGGTGCGGATGTTCGAGCAGGCATTAAAGACCATCGCCAGTTTGCCCGACGCGCAACGCCAGCCGTTATGGGACAGGCTGGATACCGTGCGCCACACCAGTCACAACTTCGGCTATGGCGTGGGTGACGATATGGGCGACCTGCTTGCCGAGTACGAGGCTGATGATTGAACGCGATCAGTTGGCTGCGCTGCACGCCGAAAATGCCCGCTTGGTCAGGCTGCTGGAAGATCACGAAATCGAATGGCGCTTGCCACTTGAGCCAACCCCAGCTGAACCAGCGCCGCTCGTCCCGAAGCCTGAACCACCCTGTCTTTCCACAGCCGAAAAGGTGGCGCTGTTCCGTCGGCTGTTTCGCGGGCGCAACGATGTCTACCCAATCCGCTGGGAAAGCAAAACCACCGGCAAATCTGGCTACGCACCTGCCTGTGGAAATGAATGGCTGTCCGGTGTTTGCGAAAAACCGCGCATCAAATGTGGGGAGTGCAACAACCGTTTGCTGGTTCCGTTGTCGGATACGGTCATCTACGAACACCTTGCAGGCAAACGCACCATTGGCGTCTATCCGTTGCTGGCTGACGACAGTTGCCATTTTCTCGCCGCTGATTTCGATGAAGCGGAATGGCGTGAAGATATCAAGGCGTTTTGCCAGTCGTGTCAGGAACTGGGTGTACCGGTTGCAATTGAGATATCACGCTCCGGCAACGGTGCGCACGCCTGGATTTTCTTCTCCGGCAGCGTATCGGCCCGTGATGCGCGCCGACTCGGGACGGCGATCATCAGCCATACCTGCGCCCGGACTCGCCAACTCAAGCTCGAGTCCTACGACCTCTTGTTTCCCAATCAGGACTCGATGCCCAAAGGCGGTTTCGGTAATCTGATAGCGCTGCCACTACAGAAGCATCCGCGTGAATACGGGTGCAGCGTGTTCGTCGACGGTGACCTGCGACCTTACCGAGATCAGTGGGCGTTCCTGTCTTCCATCCTGCCAATGCCTGCACACGATATCGAGCCTACTATTCTGAGAGCGACGGGTAACGCGCACCCGCTCGATGTGACGTTCATCGATGAGGAAGATCAAAAAGAACCGTGGAGACGATCCGCATCCGTCAGCAAAAAGTTGGTCGGACCGATGCCGAAGTCGCTCACGGTAACGCTGGCGAACCTCATCTATTTCGAGAAAGCGCAACTCCCGCAGTCACTGGCCAACCGGCTGATTCGTTTGGCTGCCTTTCAGAATCCAGAGTTTTACAAGAAACAGGCGATGCATTTTTCTGTGTGGGATGAAGCTCGCGTAATCGGCTGCGCCGAAAACTACCCCAATCACATCGCACTTCCGCGTGGTTGCCTGGATGCGGCGCAGGAACTGCTTCGTGACAACGCTATTGGCTGCGAGCTGGTCGACGAGCGATACGCGGGGTCGCCACTGGACGTAGCCTTTGTCGGCACCTTACGTCTGGATCAGGAATTCGCTGTCGCCACCATGCTGAATCACGATGCTGGCGTTCTGTGCGCACCGACAGCCTTTGGCAAAACGGTTACGGCTGCTGCGATGATTGCGCGCCGTGGTGTGAACACGCTGGTGCTGGTGCATCGGACTGAGCTGCTCAAGCAATGGCAGGAGCGCCTGCAATCATTTCTGGGCATTGGCAAGGGTGTAGTCGGCACCGTCGGTGGCGGCAAGGCCAGGCCAACAGGGCAAATCGACATTGCGGTGATGCAATCCCTGTCGCGACAGGGTAAAGTGAATTCTCTGGTCGAAAACTACGGCCATGTAATCGTGGACGAATGCCATCACGTCGGCGCAGCATCGTTCGATGCAATTCTGAAGCAGGCCAAAGGCAAATACGTGCTCGGCCTGACTGCCACACCGATTCGCCGCGATGGCCAGCAGCCGATCATCTTCATGCAATGCGGGCCAACTCGCCACACCGCAGCCAAACCAACCTGTGCGCCGCATGATCTGGCGGTCACGCCGTGCACATTGCACTCGCGGATTGACTTGCCTCGGGAGACGGGGATTCAGGATGTCTTCCGGCACCTTGCCATTGACCAAGCCCGAACGGACATGATTGCTGCCGAGGTTGTAAACGCCTACGGCCTGGGCCGAAAGGTGCTGGTGCTGACCGAACGCACCGAACATCTCGATGCCGTCCAAGCCGCCCTGGACGGCAAGATTCCATTGTTGTTTGTCCTGCACGGACGGATATCCAAAAAGCTGCGTGCCACCCTGGTCGCCGAACTGGGGGCGCTGCCACCCAATGCCCCGCGTGTTTTGCTGGCGACCGGCAAGTTGGTTGGTGAAGGATTTGACCATCCACCGCTCGACACCTTGGTGCTGGCGATGCCGGTTTCATGGAAGGGCACATTGCAGCAATACGCAGGCCGACTGCACCGGGAACATGCCACCAAGACCGATGTGCGCATCATCGACTTCGTGGACACTGGTCACCCGGCACTACTGCGGATGTGGGATAAGCGTCAGCGTGGCTACCGGGCGATGGGCTATCGGATAGTGGGATGAAAGGAGTCGCCGTCCATCGAAGTAGGGCGCGCGCTATCTCCGGGCGGGCGCTGCTGGCTGACACCTTGTTCGCACGCCAGCGATACAATTACGGGAGCGTGGCGGGGGCTCTACTGGCCCGCGACAAGTCTTTTGGCGTCTGCATCTTGCGCAGAGGCGCTGTTCTTGAGAAAGCCGCCCGCCTGGCGAGACCACTGGCGCACATTGGCGCCGCCACGGAACCTTGACCGGCCGCAGAAGGTAGTTCTGATATCCGTGAACGTAGTTGTTGCTGCCCTCTCTTTTTTCACATTCAAAAACCGCCCTGATGTACAGCGTCAAAGAAATTTTTTACACCCTGCAAGGGGAAGGCGCGCACGCCGGGCGGCCGGCGGTGTTTTGCCGCTTCAGCGGCTGCAACCTGTGGTCCGGCCGCGAGGCCGACCGCGCCAGCGCCGTGTGCCGGTTTTGCGACACCGATTTTGTCGGCACTGACGGAACCGGCGGCGGGAAATTTGCGGACAGCGAGGCCTTGGCGCAGGCCATTGACCAACAATGGCCGCAGCACGATACGGCCCACAAATACGTCGTTTTCACCGGCGGCGAGCCGCTGCTGCAACTGGATGCGGCCCTGATTGACAACATACACGCCCACGGCTTTACCATTGCCATCGAGACCAATGGCACCCTGGCGGTACCGGCGGGTGTGGACTGGGTCTGCGTGAGCCCGAAGCTGGGGTCGGCGCTGGTGGTCGAACGCGGCAACGAGATCAAGGTCGTGATTCCGCAAGCGGGCCAGAATCTGGCCGACTATGCGGCGCTGGATTTTTCCCATTTTTTTGTCCAAGCCATGGATGGGCCGGAGCTGGCCGCCAACCTCCGCCTGGCCATCGACACCTGCAAGCGCAATCCGCAATGGCGGCTGAGCTTGCAGACCCATAAACTCTTGCAGATCCCTTAAGTGATATCCACACCATGTTGACGATTACCCGCAAGCTGGAGTTTGACGCCGGCCACCGCATTCCAGACCACAAAAGCCAGTGCCGCAACCTGCATGGGCACCGCTACACCCTGCTCATCACGCTGGTAGGCGAGGTGATCGACCAGGCGGGGCAATCGGACAACGGCATGGTCATGGATTTTTCCGACATCAAGACGCTGGCCAAAACCCATTTAGTGGACCTCTGGGACCATGCGTTTCTGGTCTACCGGGGCGACGCCCTGGTGCGGGAATTTCTGGACAGCCTGCCGGACCACAAAACCGTGGTGCTCGACTGCATCCCCACAGTTGAAAATTTGGCCCGTGCGGCTTTCGACATTCTGAAAAACGTCTACCGGGACCAGTTCAATACCGGGCTGACCCTGGACAAGATCACCCTGTATGAAACCCCCAATTGCTGGGCCGAGGTGAGCGCCGGACCGTCACGCTGACCCCGTTTACTTGCCCATTTTGATATCGGCTAGCGCCTTGGTCCTGGCAGCCTTGGCTTCCTTGACGCAGACTTCCTTTTCGGTGCCCTTCAAGTCGTCGCATTTTTCCCTGGCAACGCCATAGGCGGTCTTGGCTTTGACCTCCATCACCTTGGTCTGATCGGACGGTTTGCCGGTGTAGCTGTATTCCAGTTCTGCGCGGGCGACCTTTTCCTTGGCTTTGGCTTCTTCCACACAGACATCCTTGGCATTGTCGGCCAGGGGCGCACACGCCTCTTTGTCGGCCTTGTAGTCCGCACCGATGCGGTCTTTGCCTGCCTTGTAGTCGTCCTTGCTCATGGTGGCAGCCTGTGCCACTGGCAGCGCCAGCAAGGCGGCAACGATGAGGGCCGTTTTCAGGTTGGTGTGGTGTTTCATGCGTATCCTTTTTGCGGGTCATGGGTCGGAATTGCGCGGTTTTTTTTACTCCCTCGCGCAGATGATTAGATTCAGAGTGGGATGACAAGGCCTTGAGAAAAGGCAAATCGGTGCCGTCCACTGGCACGCCTGTTCGCGACACGTTGCCAAGGGACTTCTTCGAGACCGTCACGTCGCGGGCTTGCCGCCCACAATGTGCAGGGTTTGGGTCGGGAAGGCAAACTGGATGCCCCGCTCGCCGAATACGCGCAACAGTTGCAGATTGATGGCCTGCTGAACGTCCATGTAGAGGTTGAAATCTGGTTGGAGCAGGTAGTAGACAGCTTCGAAATCCAGCGAGCAGCTGCCCAGGCTTTTGAAATGCACACGGTCGATGCGCGTATGGGCCTGGGATTCGATGGCCTGACGGATAAGCGGGGTGATGCTTTCGAGTTGCGACGCTGGCGTGTCGTAAGTGACACTGACGGTGAAGACGGCGCGCCGCTCCTGCATGCGTTTGTAATTGCGAATACGGCTTTTAAGCAGGTCATTGTTGGAGAAAATGATTTGCTCGCCACTGAGGCTCCGGATACGCGTGGTCTTGAGCCCCACATGTTCAATGCTGCCCATGTGCTCATCCACGATGATGAAATCGCCAATGACAAAAGGCTTGTCAATGGCAATGGACAGCGAGGCAAACACATCCCCCAGGATGTTCTGCACGGCCAAAGCCACGGCGATCCCCCCAATGCCCAGACTCGCGACCAGGGCTGTCACATTCAAGCCCAGGTTGTCGAGAATAAGCAGCCCCACCAACATCCACAGGACTGCGCGCCCCAGAAAAGACAGCAGCGACAGGGTCATGGCACGCGCACCGGCTTCGGCCACATCGCCCAACGAAAACCGGTGCGTCAACCAGCAAACCAGGCCGCGTTGCACCCAGAACCCGGACTGCAGGATGATCAAGCCGACGAAGGCCCGGTCCACGAATTTTTCCAAAGCTGGGGGCAGGTTCAGAAAGTGTGCGGCAATGTACAGGCCGATAGCCGCGGTGAGCAACAGGCGGGTGGCCGACAGGACATCGACGAAAAAGTCGTCGATCACCGTCTCCGTGGATTGGGATATCCGCTCCAGGTGCAGCAGGATCATCCGACGCAAGAAGTGGAGCACCACCATGCTGGCGATGGCCGCGAACAAGGCCAGCGCCCAATCCTGGGCACTGTTACTGGCAAAAAGCTGGCGAAACATGTGTTTCCATGGGCCGACTCCCATCGGCCTCCTCCATCTCTTGGGGACAGGCATTCAAGCGCATCCAGAGCGCACAACACCGTCAATTGTCAAGAAACTTCCTTTTTGGTGCACCAGGCCCAAGGCGGCGGTGTATCTGGTTACCGCTCCGCACAGGGAGCATGGTTGAATTTAAAGATGCATTTAAATTGCATCTTACAAATAAATGCATTTAAAATACATCTTTGATGGCATTGGGTACCGAACCCCGCCTCATTCCCGTTCAACTCCATCCATTAGGAATCCATGCCATGCACGCTACGCGCAAACTCTGGACCTGGCTCGCCATCATCTGTGCGATGTCCTTTGCCGTCCTGGGTTGGGTCGGTACAGAAATTTATCTGACCGCCCCACCCATTCCCAAACAAGTCATCAGCACCAAGGGCACGGTCCTGTTCTCCGAGGGCCAGGTGCAACGCGGCCAGGAAGCCTGGCTGTCGGCCGGGGGCCAGCAACTGGGCTCGGTCTGGGGCCACGGCAGTTATGTGGCCCCCGATTGGTCGGCCGACTGGCTGCACCGCGAGGCGCTGGCCTTGCGTGCCATTTGGGCGCAACGCGATTTCGGCCAGCCCTTTGAAAATTTGAATGTCGGTCAACAGGCCGACTTGAACGGCCGGCTCAAGAGCGAGATGCGTCGCAACAGCTTTGATGCCGACACCGGCACCATCACCCTGTCGCCGGACCGCGTGGAGGCTGCCAAGCAAGTGGTACAGCATTACGTCGGCCTGTTTGGCGATGACGCGTCTTTGGACAAGTTGCGTGAACAATATGCAATGAACGCGGGTTCCCTGCCCGACCCGCAGGACCTGCAGGCGCTGCCCGCCTTCATCTTCTGGTCGGCCTGGGCCGCCGCCACCGACCGTCCCGGTGAAACCGACCTGAGCTACACCAGCAACTGGCCGCACGAACCACTGGTGGACAACACGCCGACCGCCGGCGCCGGCATCTGGTCCATCGCCAGCGTGATCCTGATGATTGCCGCCATTGCGGGCATGATTTTTTACCACTCCACCCATGCCGAAGAGAGCGACCCCACGCCGCCCAAGGCCGATCCGCTGTTTGATCTGAAGCCTACGCCGTCGATGAAGGCGACGCGCAAATACTTCTATGTGGTGATTGGCCTGATCCTGGCGCAAGTCGGCATGGGGGTGATTACCGCCCACTATGCGGTCGAAGGTCAGAGCTTCTTCGGCTTCCCATTGGCGCAGATCCTGCCGTTCACGGTGAGCCGCACCATCCACACCCAGTTTGCGGTGCTGTGGATTGCGACCGCCTGGCTGGCCACCGGCCTGTACATCGCACCTGCCATCTCCGGCCATGAGCCCAAGTACCAAAAACTCGGCGTTGACGTGTTGTTCTATGCCTTGTTGTTCATTGTGGTCGGCTCCACCGCCTTCGGCTGGATCGGCACCTTGCAGCACCTGGGCAACGATTTCAGTTTCTGGATCGGCAACCAGGGCCTGGAATTCACCAGCATGGGCCGTGTCTGGCAGATCCTGCTGTTTGTCGGCCTGCTGTTCTGGGTGACCTTGCTGGGACGCGGCCTGATGCCTGCGCTGAAAACACCGTCGGAGAGCCGCGGCCTGATTGCCATGGTGTTTCTGTCTGCCCTGTGCATTGGCGGCTTCTACGCCACCTCCCTGACCTGGGGCAAGCACACCCACTACTCGATGATCGAATACTGGCGCTGGTGGTTGGTCCACCTGTGGGTGGAAGGCTTCTTTGAAGTGTTTGCCACCGCCGTGATCGCCTTGCTGTTCACCCGCCTGGGCCTGATCCGCGCCAGCACCGCCAACAGCGCCATCGTGCTGGAGACCATCGTGTTTCTGTTCGGCGGCATTCTGGGCACCTTGCACCACCTGTACTTCACCGGCACCCCCACCTTTGTGATTGCGATTGGCGCCATGTTCTCGGCGCTGGAAGTGGTGCCCTTGGCCATGATCGGGGTCGAAGCCTACCGCAACTACCAGCGCTCCAAAGCGGCCCCCTGGGTACAGGCCTACAAGTGGTCCATTCTGTGTTTCATCGCCGTAGGCTTCTGGAACGTGGTGGGCGCAGGCCTGCTGGGCTTTTCCATCAACACGCCGATTGCGCTGTACTACATGCAGGGTCTGAACATGACCGCTGGCCATGGCCACGCAGCGCTGTTCGGTGTCTATGGCATGTTGGGCATCGGCCTGCTGCTGTTTTGCCTGCGCGGACTCTCCAGCCGGGCGGCATGGTCTGACCGCTTGCTCGCCCCCATGTTCTGGTCGCTCAATATCGGCCTGGCCATGATGGTGTTCATGTCGCTGGTGCCAGCGGGCATCTACCAGGCCTGGGCCAGTGTGACCAAGGGCATGTGGTTTGCACGCTCTCCCGAAATCATCCACTCACACTTCATGGAAACCCTGGTGTGGATGCGGGTGCCGGGGGATATCGTGTTCGCCATGGGCACCTTGTTCCTGGCCGCCTTTGCTGTGCGCCTGCTGACGGGCGGAAAACGTTCCGCACAGGTAGCGGCAAGCCAAGCCAGTCCGGTGGGTATTCGTCGTACCCGCTAAGGTGTCGAAAATCGCGGGCTTGACCTGAGCCCGCGCCCCTTATGATGGCGACCTTCAGGTGCCCGTCGCTGTAAGGCGACGGGAGAATCGGGAAGGCGGTGCAAATCCGCCGCGTGCCCAACGCTGTAAGGAGGATGACCCTCGCTCAATGCCACTGGCGCAAGCCGGGAAGGCGCCGGGGTCAGATGAATCCAAGCCAGAAGACCGGCCTGAAAACTTTCACCACGCTGCATGGTCAGGCAGCGCATTTTGTTTTCACGCTAGGGGAAGCCATGAAATCCATGTCGGCGCAAGCCATTCAATCCACACACGCCTTTGCAGACGAAGCGCGTGATGCGGTCTACCACGCCATTTTTTCTCGCCGCGATGTACGCGGCCAATTTTTGCCCACCCCGGTGCCCGATGCGGTGCTGAGCCGCATCCTGACCGCCGCCCACTACGCGCCCTCGGTCGGCTTCATGCAGCCCTGGAATTTTCTGGTGGTGCAGTCCGATGCGGTCAAGCGCCGCGTGCACGCCGCCTTTGCCACTGCCCATGCCGAAGCGGGCGAGATGTTCGAAGGTGAAAAACGCAGCACCTACCGCAGCCTGAAACTGGAAGGCATTCTGGAGTCACCGGTGGGCATCTGCATCACCTGCGACCGCGAGCGCACCGGCCCGGTGGTGGTGGGGCGCACCCATATGAAAACCATGGACCTGTACAGCAGCGTATGCGCCGTGCAAAACCTGTGGCTGGCCGCGCGGGCCGAAGGCCTGGGCGTGGGCTGGGTCAGCATTTTCCACCAGTCCGAGTTGCAAGAGGCGCTGGGAATTCCCAAGGGCATCACCCCCATTGCCTACCTGTGCGTCGGCTACGTCAGCCATTTCCACGCCAAGCCGGAACTGGAAAGCGCCGGTTGGCTGCCCCGCCTGCCCATGGAGGACTTGGTGTATTTCGACCAGTGGGGCCAGCGCGATGACGACCAGGCCCTGATCGGCCACCTGAAACGCGACCAGGCGATTGCCCAGGAAGCGGGCGCGGCCCACCGGGTGGCTGCGGCGCAATAGCACCCGGCCCCCACCGCCACATCCAATACCGCATGGGTCAAGTGCATGCCACATGCACTTGACAGCGTCGTTTTGTTTCGCGTTTAATAGACCAACTAGTCGATCTATTAAACACACCACCCGACCATGCGCAAAATTGACCCCGAACGCCAGCAAAGCAAACGCCAGCACATCCTGGATGCCGCCGTCCGCTGCTTCATCCGCAGCGGCTTTCACCAGACCCGCACCGCCGAGATCTGCCGCGAAGCCCATATGAGTCCGGGCAACCTGTTCCACTACTTCGACAGCAAGGAAGCCATCATTGCGGCGGTGGTGGTTGAGGGGCCGAACGAGTTGGGCGCCTTGTTGGAGCGCGCCAGCTCCGCCCCCGACCTGTTCGCGGCGCTGCTGGAGGCCATTGACCAGCAACTGGCCCTGCTGACGCAGTCGGCCTACACCCGGCTGTCGCTGGAGGCCATCGCCGAAGCCGTGCGCAACCCCGCAGTGTTTGCTGCGGTATCCGCCCATGAGGCCGACAAGAAAACCGCACTGGTGCGCCTACTGCAAATGGGCGTGGAGCGCCAACACCTCGCCCTGCACACGCCCGCGCCCCGCGCCGCGGACTGGATCTTGCTCCTGCTCGACGGCGCCTTCGGGCGCGCCATGGTCGAGACGGACTTCGACCTCGTCGGCTACCGCCACTTGGTGCATAGCGCCCTGTCCCAAGTGCTTGCGCCTGCGCGAGCCGCAGCCGGGGGCAGCGCCACATGAGCGCCGAACGTGCCCCCTCCACCGGGCGGATTGCCGACCTGGATGCCCTGCGCGGCTTTGCGCTGCTGGGCATTTTGATGGTGAACATCGGCGCCTTTGCCTCGGCCTACTATGGCAGCGGCCTGGCGGACCCGGCCTTTGACAGCGGGCCGGACCGATTCACACTGGCGCTGGTGCGCACCTTGTTCGAGACCAAGTTCTACCTGTTGTTTTCCTTTTTGTTCGGCTACAGCTTCAGCCTGCAAATGGCCTCGGCCCAGCGCACCGGCTCGGCCTTTGTACCGCGCTACCTGCGGCGCAGTGCCGGTTTGGCGCTGCTGGGCATCGGCCATGCCCTGCTGCTGTTCCATGGCGACATTTTGCTGACCTACGCCCTGCTGGGCCTGTTGCTGCTGGCCCTGCGCGGTCTGGCCCCGAAAACGGCGCTGTACCTGGCCAGCGCCCTGGTGCTGGTGACCGCACTGTGCTGGGCGCTGGCAGGGCTGGCGCTGGCGGATGCCGACCCGATCGTGCCGAGCCCGTGGATGCACGATGAAATCGCCCGCGCCACCGCTGCCTACCGCCACAGCATTGGCGCCACCATCGCGCAACATGCACTGGAATTGCAAACCCATATGTGGTTTGTGCTGGGCCTGATCCAGGCCCCCTGCGCATTGGCCATGTTCCTGCTCGGACTGGCGGCGGCCAAAGAAAACTACTTCGCCAGACTCTCCGGTCGGCATAAATCCCTGTGGCGGTTCCTGGCTCTGGGTGGTCCCATCGGGCTGGCGGGCGCACTGTGCTACAGCGCCCTGAACACGGCGCCCGCCCAACCGGGCAATAGCCTGCTTGGACTGGCCGTGGGCATCCTCAGCGCACCCGCGCTCACTGGCGCTTACGTGGCCGCACTGCTGCTGCTCCTGCGCCATCCCCGAGGCGCGGTGCTGGGGGCCTGGCTGGCCCCGGCAGGACGGATGGCGCTGACGAACTACCTGCTGCAGTCCCTGGTGTGCGCCGTGGTGTTTACCGCCTGGGGCTGGGCCCTGATCGGGGTCCTGGCGCCGCCCCAGGTGGCCCTGCTGGCTTTGCTGATCTACCTGGTGCAACTGGGGCTCAGTCGCTGGTGGATGCGCAGCCATGCCTACGGCCCGTTTGAATGGCTGCTGCGCGCGCTCACCCACTGGAACAAGCCAGCCTGGCACACACCAGGACGGTGAGTGGCACGGGCCACCCACACCGCTTACTGCATCAGGAAGGTGGTTTCCGTATCGTCGTCCCAGCCATCCCACAGGTAGTCATTGGCCTTGCCGTCGGCGATCAGGCGCAGTGCGTAGTTGACCTGCTCCTTGTAGAAATCGCAAAAGGCGCCGATTTTGTCCATGCCGCCGTTCATTTCCGCAGCTTCAGCAGGACACGGGGAACCGCAGAAGTGGCGAATGGCGCAGCCGTTGCAGGGGCTGAATTGGTCCACATTGCGCGTGATGACCGGACGGAAAGCTTCCGATGTCAGCGCCGCTTCCACTCCGCCCGCAGCATGCAGATTTCCGCCATTGAAACGCGGCAAGCCAATGAACTCGCTGCAAGGGTAGAGGCCGCCGTCCGCCGCCAGCGCAAAGAATGCGCGCCCGCCACCGCAAGGCGAAATATCGCACATCAACCGGCGCGCCGTGGGCGCCAGGATGCCGATCACGATGTTGGCAAAGTTGGCCACCATCAGCTTGCGGCCGGTTTCGCGGTACAGGGCGTGTGTGCGGTCCATGGCGGCGAAAAAGGCCTTTGCCATATCAGCATCGGCAGGTTTTACGCCGCGCGCGCCAGGCAGCGTGCAGCGCACGGTGTTGAGCATGCAGGTGGGCACTTCCTTGGCGTGGAAGAGTTCGACCATCTGCGTCAGGTAGGGCAGGTTCTCGGTGGTGCAGGTGGTGATCACGCTCCACGAGCCGTAGCCCTTGAGCTTGTCCATCGCCGCCAGCACCTGCTGGTGCACACTCCTGCCGCTCCAGGTCTGGCGTGTCGCGTCGGTAATCCCCGCCACCGGGCCATCCAGCGAGAGACCGATACTGACATTGCGCGAAGTGAGAAACGCCACTGCCTCGTCGTCCAGCAAGGTGCCGTTGGTTTGCAACCCAAAAGCAAAATCATCGGCAAAGGCGTCGATGGCGGCAAACACGGCGGCCTTGTTCATCAGCGGCTCCGCGCCATGAAAAATCGCGCGCGGCTTGCGGCCCTCCGGCATCACCGAGCGAAAGTAGTCGCGCAGCCTGGCGAGCGAGGCGATCAGCTTGTCCTGCGACATGTGGCTGCCTTTGCTGCGCTGTTCGCCGGGCAGATAGCAGTACGTGCAATTGAGATTGCAACGCTCGGTCGGGTTGAGGTAAACGCCGGAGGGCGTCAGCTCGAAGCGCAGCGCGTGCAGCTCCTTGGCAAAGCTCTCGGCCTTTTCCCGGTAGCTGTTCAGCAGTGGGCCCGCACTCACTTCTTCCTGGATGCGGGTCTTATCGACCAAGGCCCAAAAAGCCGTGTCCGGATCGGTCACAGCGGCGTAGACCGCGTGGCCGATGTCCACCGGAATCAGTGCCGGACGGGCTGCTGCCCGGCTTGCACAAGTTTGGGTCATTTGGCCGCCTTTTTGTCCATCAGCACGTAGTGCGAGAGGCCGATGCCATCCGGGTTGCAGCTTTTGCGCACGGCGATGGTCGGGGCAATGGGCTGCTCCTGGGGGGCGGTGGCGGTGGCGGTGGTGTTGGGGGCGCTGGCTGAAGATGGGACGTTATGGATTTGGGTCATGATTCACTCCGAGGGAAAACCAAAAAAACAAAAAAAAGGGCTCCGGCTGAGCGCACGCTTTTCGCATGCGCTCAGCCGGAGCCCTTGCCGGGACTCCGCTTCGGTTCAACACGTCTTCTGGCTCCCGGATCAGCCGGAACGTTGCGCCTTCCCAGCGGGGTAAACCCCGTCAGTGGCTGGTCTCTCGACCTTGCAACGTCCGTCCCCGGATACAGCGGCGGGCCCGCCACGGATTCAAACCGTGTTCCGTTTCGTTGAACCGAACGGTGGCGGAATTCTACTGGATGGCCATGGCTGGTCAAGCTACCGGCAAGCTCTCAATCCACCCTTCCGCACTTTTTTCCTTGCTACAGTAACACCCCTTCCTAGTGCGCATTGATCAATCGTTCAATGGCCTAGGAAAATGTTCATAGGGAGTGAGTTGGGTATGAAAAA
>Ga0209343_10000148_pt1 | contig 89470 bp, 88 predicted proteins | sample RifCSPlowO2_02_FD_184026 | JGI IMG/M metagenome (GOLD analysis project Ga0209343, IMG submission 184026) | Groundwater microbial communities from Rifle, Colorado - Rifle CSP2_plank lowO2_0.2 (SPAdes) (version 2) | ecosystem: Environmental > Aquatic > Deep subsurface > Groundwater | place...
GCTGGGCCCCCATGTTTTTCAGGAATTTGGAGATGTCGGTGTTGGAAACCCAGTTGGCCGGGCTTTTGGTGGAGCCATCCACCGGAATCCAGTAGCCCATATGGGTGCTGTCCATCAAATAGCCGTGGCCGGCGTAGAACACCAGCACACTGTCCCCCGGCCGGGTTTCCGTGCCTACCTGGTTCAGTGCGCTCACCACATCGGTTTTACGGGCATTGGGCACCACGCGCACCTCGTAGCCAAAGCGCTCCCGCAGGAGGCGCCCGATGTCCTGGACGTCGGCGATCGGGGTTTCCAGGGCCGGTATCGGAGCCAGGTAGGCGTTGTTGCCAAACAGCACCGCGATCTTGCGGGCTGGCACGGCTGGCGCCACTTTTTCGGGTGGGAGCGCTGCGTGGACCGTGGGTGCCGACGCAGGCGGCTGCACGGGTACGGTCACCGCCACTTTTTCTGCGGCGCGTATACACAGCTCGCCCGCCGCAGGCTGGCCCTGCGGGCACTCGGGAACATCGGCCGCCGCCGGATTTTTCTTCAACACCTCCAGCGCTTCGCGGTAGAGCAAGGTGCGCGCCTGGTGGCGCTGCAGCACGATGGACTGCATCTGTGCCAAGCCCGGCACACCGCCCATAAAGGCGGGCGGGCGTAGGGGCATCTGGGCCGTGGCTGCGCTAGCCCACAGGCCCAGCCAAAGTGCAATTTTCAGTTGAAATCGTCCCTGGGGCATACCACTCCTTCATCACTGCGCAAGGTGTGCACCGGAGACCAGGCCAGCCCAGTCCCGTGCCCAGCAGCATTGGTGATCATAGCCCGGCATACGCACCATTTCACCCCCTTTTTTTGCAATGAAACGCGCCACGATCGCGGGTGGCACCACCGTGTCGTCCTGCCCCACCCAATGCACGGCGGGCGGAAAAAAACCCGGCTGCAAAGACGGGTCGCTGGCCTGGGCAAAGGGCGTCAGCGCGTGCCAGGTGGTCCAGTCGTTCAGCGCCAGCGGTGCCGCCACCGTGAACAGCCGTTCGACATCCGGGCGCCGCGCCGCCAGCAGGGCCGCGATCACCCCGCCGCCCGAATAGCCCACCAAGCGCAAGCGTTGCACGCCCATCGTGGTTTTTAATCGGTCCAGTATTTCATCGTAGGCCTCCACCACGGTGGCGGCAAAGCGTTGCTGCATCCACCACCCTGGGTTGCAAGCCACCAAGGCGTCGGACGTTTGGTACTGGCAGGGCCGCCCCAAATAGACCACCGTGCCCGTCCTGTCGGAAGCCGCCATGGCCAAGGCCACTGGCTTCAATGGGGTCGGATCGCGTGGCGGATGCCAGGGCGATACCCAGGGCGCGCCATCGCCTTCAATGTAGACGGTCAAAACCTCACCGCGATGGGAAGTGGGGCGCGTCAGCGTCAGCAATCGAAACCCACCCGCCGCCTGGTCTTCTGCCTGAAAACCTTGGTCCTGCGCCCATGCCACCGTTCGTCCCCGCGAGCCGCCAATAGCATCGGGGCTGGCGCAGCCCGCCGCACATAGCAAAAAGGCCACGCCTACCAGCGCAGCCTTGAGGTGAGGGAGACCCAACAGGATCAGAACCGTATATTGACGTTGGCCAACAAGCTATTGTTCTTTTGACTGCTGCGGCCAGCTTCCTGGCTGTAAACAAGTCCCCCGGTCACGCCGCTTTTCAGCGAGAAGAAATTGACGCCCAGCGACCATACCCAGGCATTCTTGCCAATAGGGTCGTTGCCAGCGCCAAACTGCGTGGTGGTGCGGTTCAGATCAGCCGCATAGGCCAAACCTGCGTAGGGCATGGCTCCATCCATCCAATAACCGGCTTGCGCCCCCATGCGCAGTTGGTCCAGTGTGTTTTTGGCAGCCGTTCCGGCTGCGGCCACACCAGCAACCTTGCTATTGGCATAGTCTTCTTCCGCATGGAGCAAGCCCAATTTACCGGTCCATTGGACTCTGTCCATCCACTGGTTGTACGACACATTGGCCGCCGCAAACCGGCGGTCGGACTCGGCAAGTACCGACTGGGACCCAGCCAATGCGCTGCTCATGGAAACCTCACCTTTGCCAAATCCCAAGCTGGCATCCAAAGACAGCTCTTGACTGATTTGCATGCCGAAATAAGGGGCAATGGCGTAGCCTTTGCTGGCCAAGCTGTTGCTTGCGGCCGCTCCAGCCGTCAGGCCGGAGCCGGAGCCAGAATCAAAGGCCACAGACACACCCACCACCATCTGGGGCGACAACACATAGTCGCCACCCAACACAGTGGTCAAGATCACGTTGTTGTTAGTGACATCGTTATTACTGGTACTGGTGTAGTTTTGCCGAGTGTCGTTATTGCTGACACTGCCCCAGACATTCCATTGCTCTTTCTCCCCCCCCGCAGCCATACTCTTGGTACCCGCCATGGCTTGTCGGTTGGGAGAACTGCTTCCAAAACGTGATGCCAAAGCGCTGGAAATCGCCGAAATATGCTGTACCGTGGTGCCGTTGATTTGCGTCTGCGAAGTGGTTGTGCTACCGCCAAAGCACTCCGGATGGTTCGACACAGTCTGTTCCGCGTTGGTCGGCAAATTGTTATCTACATAGAACTGGTAACTGCTCAGAACACTGTCACAAGACGCGCTGGCCGCTCCACTAGCCGCCAGCAGCGCCACGCCGACGAGTTTGAATTTAAGTTGCTGTTTCATGGCAATACCTTTGATGGGTGAGGATGAGTAAAAAAATCAGCTAAAAAACGCGCGAAATGAACACTATTGTTTGCGCTTGACAAACACGACTCGGTCAACCAGGGAATCCCCCTTGGCATCTTGTTTGAGGATGATTTGCGCATCGTAGGCATGGGCCGGAGTGAACAGGGCCTTGGCTGCGTACTCTTTGGCCATTTTCGAGGCCGACCACAGAGTGCTGATAGCGCTGATCAACAGCATCGGACTTTTGGGGGTCACGCTGGACGGCGGGGGTACCACGGTCACTGTTCCCCCTCCCGCCTCCACCGAGGCCATCCAGTGCTGCAACCGTTCGGGCAGTGCGCTGGGCGCAATGCGGTCGTAAAAAGCCACGTCGACCTTGGGCAAGGGGCTGGACAGGGAACCCGCCAAATCCCGGTCAAAACCCTGCAGATCCGAAAACTGAAGTTCGGCTTTGGCGGATGCTACGGCGGGGGGGTGGGGCGGATTCGATTCACAAGCAGCCAATCCTAAGACGAGGGACAGCCAAAAAGCCTGCCGAAACGCTGAGAAATGTTTCATGGAGTTCGCGCCCTGGTTCAATTCACAAAAAATGGAATTGGGAGAATAACGAATGCATATCTTACCCCTCCAAACCTTGCTCCGGCCCTACAAACCACACCCCCTCAAAATTAATGACACCACATGTTCGGTCGCCCGTGTGTAGTCGGCAACACCCAGGGACTCCTGCCCCAGCACCGCACACACCTGCACATCAAAGTCGGCGTAGGTCTGGGTGGCGGCCCAGATGGTGAAAAACAGGTGCACCGGGTCCACCGGGGCCATGCGCCCGGCGTCCACCCAGGACTGCACCACAGCGGCTTTCTCCAGCACCATGGTGCGCAGCTCGGTGGACAGCAGGCCTTTGATCACCGGCGCGCCGTGCAGCAGTTCATTGGCAAACACCTTGGAGCCGTCGGGCCGCTGGGCGGACAGCTCCATCTTGGAGCGGATGTACTGCTCCAGCGCCGCCCGCGGCTCGGCGCCTTTGGTGATGCCATGGGTGGGCACCAGCCAGTCGTTCAGAATGCGCGCCAGCACGGCGCGGTACAACACGTCCTTGGAGCCAAAGTAGTAGTGCAGATTGGCCTTGGGCAGGCCGCTGGCCTCGGCCATGGCGGCCATGGTGGCGCCGCCAAAACCGGCGCGCGCAAACACCTTCTCGGCGGCGGAAAGAATCAAGGCCTCATTCGTCTGGCGAATGAGGCCTTTGGACGTCTCAGCGACTTTGGCCATGCAGCTTGTCCAGTCGCCTTACTTTTGGGCCGCTTCCCAGACCGCGTGTGAATAACCTGCTTTGCCCGGATCTTTCTTGATCACGGGGTCGCTGCCACCGGCCATCAGCACTTTGACGGTGCGTTCATAGGCGGCGGGTTCCAGGAAACCAATTTTGGCGGTGCCGGCCGTGGTGATCAGCTTGGCCACGTTTTCCATCTGGCGTTTTTGCACCTTCAGGCTGGAGCTGCCGGAGGTGTCGGCCGCGACCACGGCCTTGGCCGCACCCTCGGGGTCTTTCACCGCGTCATTCCAGCCCTTGAGCGTGGCTTTGAGAAACTTGCCCATGCGCGCCACAAAGGCGGGGTCTTTCAGCTTGGCTTCCATCACGTACAAGCCGTCTTCCAGCGAGGCCACGCCCTGGTCTTCATAGAAGAAGGTAACCAGATTTTTCTCTTTGACACCCGCGTCCACCACCTGCCAGTATTCGTTGTAAATCATGGTGGAAATACAGGCGGCCTGGTTTTGCAGCAGCGGATCGACGTTGAAGCCCTGCTTCAAAACCTTGATGTCGGTGTCGGTCTTGTAGCCCAGCTTGCCCATCCAGTTGAGGAAGGGGTATTCGTTACCGCCAAACCAGACGCCCAGGGTCTTGCCCTTGAGGTCTTTGGGCGTGGCCACACCGCTGGACTTCTTGCAGGTGAGCATCAGGCCGGAGCGGTTGAAGACTTGCGCAATGTTGACCAGCGGCACACCGGCTTCACGGGCGGCCAGGGCGTCGGGCATCCAGTTCACGACCACGTCGGCCTGGTTGCCGGCAATCACCTGCACGGGCGAGATGTCGGGGCCGCCGGGTTTGATCGTGACGTCCAAGCCCTCGGCCTTGTAGTAGCCCTTGGCTGCCGCCATGTAGTAGCCCGCAAACTGGGCCTGGGGCACCCACTTGAGTTGCACCGTGACCTTGTCGGCGGCCATGGCACCCGTGCTGGCGGCCATACCGCAGACGGCCAACGCCGCAGCCAATAGGCTGTGGGTGAACTTGGAAGAACGCATCATGAAAACTCCTTCAGGGTTAAAAACAAACACAACTCAACACACGATCCACGCCAACAAAACTTCGACGCCCAAGGCTCATCCCTCGCGCACGGAAGGGTGCCAAAATGCCGCGCGGCGCTCCAGCGCCACCAGCACCGCATACACCACGGAACCTGTCACCGCCGCCACCACAATGGCGCCCCACACCAGCGGCATGTTCATGCGCGCCGATTCGGTGGAAATGCGAAAGCCCAGGCCCTGGGTGGGCGAGCCAAAAAATTCGGCCACGATGGCGCCGATCAACGCCAGCGTGGCATTGACCTTGAGCGCCCCAAAAATGAAGGGCAGCGCCGCCGGCAGGCGCAGCGCCAGCAGGGTGCGCGGGTAGCTGGCGGCGTAGCTGTACATCAGTTCACGCTCCAGCTTACCTGCCGCCTTGAGCCCGGCCAGCGTGGACACCAGCATGGGGAAGAAGGTCATCAGCACCACCACGGCCGCTTTGGACGGCCATTCAAAGCCGAACCACATCACGGCAATGGGCGCCACCCCCACCAGGGGAATGGCACTGGTGAGCGAGGCCACGGGAAGCAGGCCGCGCTGCAAAAAGGGCATGCGGTCGATGGCCACCGCCACACCAAAACCCAGGCCGCAACCCAGCGCCCAACCGATCAATACCGCCTTGCCCACGGTTTGCACAAAATCACCCCAGAGCTTGGGCGCATGCTCGGCCATGGAGCCCAGAATCAGGCTGGGCGCGGGCAGCAGCACCCGTGGCACCTCCAGGGCGCGCACCAGCACCTCCCAAAAGAACAGCACCCACAGGCCGAACAAACCGGCCGTGCACAGGCCGCTCCAGCGGTTTTCCAGGGCCGCAATGCGGATGACGCTGAACACCGCCAGGGCCAGCGCGCCCGCCATGCCCAGCCAAAACAGTGTGCCGTTCATACGCCTCCCCTGTGGCGCAAGACCACACGCTCCACCGCCGCAACCATCGCGGTGAGCGCCAGCCCCAGAAAGGCCGACATCACCAGCGCCGACCAGATCTGCACCGTTTGCCCGTAATAGGAGCCGGTCAGCAGTTTCGCCCCCAGGCCCGCTTGCGCCCCCGTGGGCAGCTCGGCCACCATGGCACCCACCAGCCCGGCCGCCACGCCCACCCGCAAGGCGGGAAACAGGAAAGGCAGAGCGGCCGGCAGGCGCAGCAGCCACAGGGCCTGCCAGCGGCTGGCCGCATAGGTGTGCATCATTTCGGTTTCAATTTTTTGCGGCGAACGCAGCCCCTGCACCATGGCGACCGTGACCGGGAAAAAGCACAGGTACATGGCGATCACCGCCTTGGGCGCCACACCCGAGAAACCCAGGCTGCCCAGGATCACCAGCACGATGGGGGCGATGGCCAGCACCGGCACGGTTTGCGAGGCCACGATCCAGGGCAAAAGCGCGCGGTCCAGCGTGCGCGAATGCACGATCAGCACCGAGAGCACCAGCCCCAAAGCGGTGCCCATGGCAAAGCCCAGCAAGGTGGATTCACCCGTCACAGCGACGTGGTAGAGCAGGTTGCGCGGCGAGTCCAACGGCCACTCGGTCAGGCTCTCGTAAAAGTCCAGCACCACCTGGTGCGGCGCGGGCATGAGCGGGCGCTCCATGGACATGGTGGCGGTGAACAGCTCTTGCCAGGTGTAGCCCACGTCGGCGTCCAATACCCGCTCGATGGCGCCGGGCGCGTTCAGCACCCAGGCCGCCAGGTACCACAGCAGCAGCACGGCCAGCAACACCACCGCCACCGGCAGACCCTGGTGCCACCAGACCTGCGCCCGGCTGGGCGTGGCCTTAGCCATGGTGCCCGTCCGCCAGGGCTTCGCGCACTTCGTGGGCCAGTGCCATAAAGGCAGGCGTGTCGCGCAGGTCAAGGAAGCGTTCGTCCGGCAGGGGCGAGTCGATCACCTTGACGATGCGCCCCGGGCGCGGTGACATGACGACGATTTTGGTGGACAGGTACACCGCCTCGGCGATGGAGTGGGTCACAAACACCACGGTGCGGCGCTCGCGCTGCCACAGTTGCTGCAGTTGTTCATTCAGGCGGTCGCGGGTGATTTCGTCCAGCGCGCCAAAGGGCTCGTCCATCATCAGAATGCGGGGCTCGAAGGACAGTGCCCGGGCAATCGACACGCGCTGCTGCATGCCGCCCGAGAGTTGCCAGGGGTACTTGCCTTCAAATCCTTTGAGGCCCACACGTTCCAGATGCTCCTGCGCAATGGCTTTGGCCTCGGCCCGACCTTTGCCCTGGATCTGCAGCGGCAGGGTCACATTCGCCAAAACGGTGCGCCAGGGGAACAAGGCCGGTGCCTGGAACACATAACCATAGGAGCGCGCCATGCGGGCGTCGTGCGGCGACACACCATTGACCAGCACCTGGCCCGCGCTGATGGGCTCCAGATCGGCAATCACCCGCATCAGCGTGGTCTTGCCACAACCAGACGGCCCGATGAGCGACACGAACTCGCCCTCGGCAATGTCCAGGTCGATATTGCTGAGCGCCTGCACCGGGGTGTCTGCGGTCTGGTACACCACGCTGGCGTTGCGAACCTGGACTGCCTTGCGTCCCGTCTGCACAGGGGCCGTAGGCGATGAGGGCACTTCAAGATGGGTCATGGACACCTAAACCAGTAGAGGGGCCGCACCAAGAAGTGGCGAAGCGGTGAAGAAGCTAACCAATTGGTCAAGTTATTCTAGCGACGCATGCCAGTTTCGTGCCAACAATCTCGTCAGGGTTTGTACTGACCGTCGGGCCCCGGTCTGGCGGCAGGGGGCATGGGCTGCAGGCGCCCGAGTTTGTGGGCCAGCTCAATGGCGGAGACGACGCCCATTTTTTCAAAAATATTGGCCCGGTGAAACTCCACCGTGCGCGGCGTGATGCCCAGGTGATCGGCAATGTTCTTGTTGTAGTGGCCCTGGATGAGTTCGTCCAGCACCTCGCGCTCACGCGGGCTCAGGGAGGCCAGCGCCAGCCGCAGGCGGCGCGCCTCCTGGTCGGCGTCTCCCAGGGCGCTGGCAGCGGCCAGGGCCTGCTCCACCCGGTCCACCAGCACGTTGTCCTGAAATGGTTTTTCCAGAAAATCCCAGGCGCCGTTTTTGACCGCCGCCACGGCCATGCCCACGTCGCCATTGCCGGTCAGAAACAGCACCGGCCAGGGGCAGCCCAGGGCTTTGAGTTGTTCAAAGGTCAGCAGGCCCGACAGGGGCGCCATGCGCACATCCATCAGCACCACGGCATGGCCCCATTGGCCCTGCAGCGCCTTGGCGGCCTCCAGAAACGCAGTGCCGCCGTCCCAGGTGGCGGCCACGTAGCCACGCGAGTCAAACAGCCAGGCCAGGCCGTCCCGAATGTCGGGGTCGTCGTCCACGATATGAATGGCAGCAGGGTTCATGCTTCTCCTAGGGGGATGGAACTGTGGCGGCGCCGTCTGCCAAGGGCAGCCACACCGTAAAACGCGCACCGCCAAGGTCCGGGTCGCGCCCCACGTCGATGCGCCCGTGGTGGGCTTCCACAATGGAGCGACATATTGCCAGACCCATGCCCATGCCGCCATCTTTGGTGCTGAAAAAGGCGTTGAAAATGTCCGCCTGCGCGTCGCCGGGCACACCGGGGCCGGTGTCGGCCACCACCATGGCGGCCATGCCTTGCGCGTCGCCGCACGCCACGCCGACACGCACCTGGGCTGCTTGCCCGCCCCGGTGCGCCCAGTCCAGGGCGTTGCCCACCAGGTTGTTGATCAAATGTTCCAGCAGCAATTCGTCGGCGTCAATCCAGACGGGATGGTCCGTGTCAAGCATCACCATCTGGCGGCCCGGCAGGTCCTGCACTCCAGACAGCACGCGTTTCACGACGGCCACCATGTCCAGGCGCTGGCGGGAAATCTCCCGTTTGCGCGCCAGGGCATTGACCCGCTGGATGACACCCCCGGCCCGCTCCGCCAGAGCGGCCATGCGGGTGACCACGGGCACCATTTCCGCCAAGGTGATGTTGTCGCACCGCAGGCGGTTGAGCAGCCCGCTGGCAAAACTGCTCAGGGCCCCCAGGGGTTGGTTGAGTTCATGGGCCAGTGTGGAGGCCACTTCACCCACAGCCACCAGACGCCCCGAGGCTTCCAGCTTGTCTTGCTGCAGTGCGGCCATGCGTTGCACACGTTTGCGCTCGCTGATGTCCAGCACCGAACTCATCCATCCGAGTTGCTCGCCGTCACTGGTGTTCAGGGGCGCCTCATGGATGAGCACATCGACCAAACGGCCATCGCGGTGCTGGAATTGCAGCTCCACTCCATCGTCACGCGTGCCTTGCGCAATGATGTCGCGGTGCACCAGCCGCAGTTCATCGGCATGGTCCTGCGGCCAGTACGGCAAGGGTGCGGACTTGCCGACCAGCTCCGGCTCGCCGTACCCCACCATGCGGCAAAACGCATCGTTCACGTAGAGGATTTTTCCTTTCATGTCCCAGGCCCGCAGGCCGATGGTGACCGAGTTTTCCATGGCGGTGCGCAGGGCCACCTCGGCTTGCAACAGCACCTGCATCTTCTGGCGTTTGACAAAATCGCGCCGCAGCGCAAACAGGCTGACCGTCATTCCCAACAAAAACAGCAGCGCCACCAGAAAGAAAATGCGCGGCACCGTGGCGGGCGTCGCACCCTGGGGGGCCACCTCCAGGAACAGGTCGGTTCCTGGCAGGTTCATGGACGCGAGGTAGGGCTTGGCACCCTGCCCGTTCCCGGCTGTGGCGTCCGACTCTGGCCCCACCAGGCGGACCACCTGGTTTTGCGTGAACCAGGTGGGCACCAGCCCCTTGGCGGCGTGGTCCATCGCGACCGCGGCCAGGTAGTTGCCCGCGAACTGCCCGCGCTCGAAAAATGGCACGGCCAACCACACCACATCGGTCAAGCTGCCATCGGACTGCTGCATGGGGCCGGCATAAGCCGAGCGGCGCAAGCCACGGGTGACGTCTTGCATGGTGGCCAGCACCTGCCGGTTGCCGGGGTGCGCGCTCCAGTCGGCCTGCCAGCGCTCTGGCCCCAGCTGTGCATCGTGGGCCTGGTCAGCGGCCATCCAGCCGTGCGACAGCACCACACCCGGTTCGCGCCAGAGCAGGCCGCCCTGCACCGTGGGGCTTTTGGCACTGGCCACGGGCACCGGGTCACCGCCCAGCACCACCTGGCGCGCCAGCACCACCAGGTCGTCTTCCAGGCGCCGAAAGTGAAACTGCACACTTTGCTCCAGCCACTGCGCATCGGTGGTTTTGCGCCGGTCTTCTTCCTCCCGCTCAAAGGTGTTCAGGTACAGCACCAGCGTGACCACGGCCCCCACCAGCAACACCGAGAAACCCAGCAGCCACAGCAAGGCCCGGCGGTTGCGCCCGGCATGGCGGGGCAGCGTCTGTTGCAGCAAGGCAAAGTCCAAGGGCGCCTCAGCAGCAGAAGGCGCAGGTGACGGGAGTGGCATGGGCGGCAGGGTGGTCCGGTGGGGTCCTTGCATAATAGCGAGCATGCCCACCCCTGTGTTGCAGCCAGTGTCCACGCAATCGCCGAGTCCGCACCCGGTGTCAGTTGCGTTTCAGCTGCGTGTAGAAATTCTCATGTGGCCCCACACCCAATAAAACGACCACGTCGGGACTCTGCTTGTTGGGGTTGAGTTCATAGGCCAGCAAGGTTTCCTGGTTGTTGAGCTTGAATTTGTGAACAAAAACACCGGCCAAATCACCGCGTTTTTCCTCCCCAAGAAAGGGGGCGTTCGCAATCTCTTTCACCGCTTGATCCAGCACCCTTTTGTCTCTGCCGTGCAGCTTTTTGGCAACTCGGGCAAACGATGGCGACGCCATGACGGTGCACACCATCGGGCTAACCCAATTGGTACGGCGTGGCCAACCCCGCCTTGACTTCTTCGCGCGACAGTATCGTGTCTTGAATCAGGCGCAAGGGCAGTTCGGGGTTCTCCAGCACCGCCTTCCCGATACGCGCCCAATACTCAATCTGTTTCGGGACCGAGCGATGCTCTGCCGCTGCATACGATTTTGCATCCTCCACCAGTTCGTCGGACAACTTCAATGCCACAGCCATCATGCCGCTCCTTAAATTGGTTTCATTATGGCTTTAAAAGCAACCTTTTGCAACCGTTAGCCTTATCCAATGCAGCATGCGCCCGAGGGTTGGCCTGTATTTCCAAGCAGGAATGGGGTCCCCGCATAATAGCGAGCATGTCCACCCCTGTGTTGCCAGCCTGTGCCCATCGCCGCCATTGGCTGCGTGCAGCAGCGGCATCGGTGCTGGCTGCAAGCCACGCAATCGCCGAGTCCACACCTGGTTTGACCATCCGGTTTTCGCATGTGGTGGCGGAAGAAACGCCCAAGGGGCTGGCGCTCCAGCGTTTCAAAAATTTGGTCGAACAGCGCACACACGGGCGCATCCGCGTGCAGGTCTACCCCGATGGCCAACTCTACGGCGACCAGGACGAAATGCAGGCCCTGCAACTCGGCGCGGTGGACATGCTGGCGCCTTCGCTGTCCAAATTCGCCCGCATCGGGCTGCCCGAATTTGAGCTGTTTGACCTGCCCTTTTTGTTTGATGCGGTGGCCGATGTGCGCCGCATCACCCAGGGGCCGCTGGGCCAGCGTCTGCTGGACCGCCTGGGCCGCCAGGGGCTGGTGGGGCTGGGCTACTTTGACAATGGCTTCAAGCAAATGAGTGCCAACCGCCCCTTGCTGGAGCCCGGCGATTTTGTCGGCCTGCGCATGCGGGTGCAGGCCTCTAGAGTCATTGCCGAGCAGATGCGCGCCCTGGGTGCGCAGCCCGTGACCCTCGGGTTTAGCGAAACGCGGCGTGCCCTGGCCGCCGGTGTGGTCGATGGCACGGAGAATCCCATCTCCAACTTCTGGACCCAGCGCATGCACGAGGTGCAAAGCGACCTGAGCCTGACGCAACACGGTTACCTGGGCTACGCCGTGGTGGTCCACCAGCGCTTTTGGCGCGGTATACCAACACCGGACCGTGACCTGCTGGGCCAGGCCCTGCGCGAGGCGCTGGCCTATGGCAACACCATCGCCGACACGCAAAACGACAAGGCCATGGCAGCCTTGCGCGCCGCGGGCACCACCCGCATCCACCAGCCCTCCGCCAGCCAACGGGAGCGCCTGCGCAAGGCCGTGCAGCCGGTGCACCAGGGGCTGGCGCGCCGCATCGGATCGCAGTGGATTGATGCGGTGCGCTATGCGCTGGCGAAACCCTGACTCGGGTAAACCCTAGCTGTTGAACACCACAGTTACGGCATTCTGGTCGGGGCGATAACCTTCGCGGGTCCGTTTTCCAATTCTTTTAACCAGGAGACCATGATGAAATTTAAATTGAAATTTGTGTTGGCCAGCGCACTGCTTGCCGTGGGTGTGGCGGCCAGCGCCCAGACCGTGATCAAGTTCAGCCACGTCGTGGCCGTGGACACACCCAAGGGCAAAGCGGCCGAATTTTTCGCCAAAAAGGCGGCAGAGCTGACCAAAGGCAAGGTCAAGGTGGAGGTGTACGCCAACAGCGCCTTGTACAAGGACAAGGAAGAAATGGAAGCCCTGCAAATCGGATCGGTCCAGATGCTGGCGCCCTCGCTGGCCAAGTTCGGCCCCCTGGGCGTGAAAGAGTTTGAGGCATTTGACCTGCCCTTCATCTTTGATGACACAGCCGATCTGCACAAGATCACCCAGGGCCCGGTGGGCGCAAGCTTGATGGCCAAGCTGGAGCCACGCGGCATCAAGGGCCTGGCGTACTGGGACAACGGTTTCAAATCCTTTTCGGCCAACACGCCCCTGAAGGCTCCGGCTGACTTCAAGGGCAAGAAGTTCCGCATCCAGTCCTCCAAGGTGCTGGAAGAAGAGATCCGTTCGGTCGGCGGCATTCCCCAGGTGATGGCCTTCTCCGAGGTGTACCAGGCGCTGCAAACCGGTGTGGTGGACGGCACCGAGAACCCCATCTCCAACTTCTACACCCAGAAGATGCATGAAGTGCAGAAGCACCTCACCCTTACCAACCACGGCTACCTGGGTTACGCGGTCATCGTGAACAAGAAGTTCTGGGACGGACTGCCTGCGGATGTGCGCGCCCAATTGGAAGACGCCATGAAACAAGCCACGTTTTACGCCAACAAAATTGCGCAGGACGAGAACGACATGTCGCTGGACGGTGTGAAAAAGAGCGGCAAAACCACGGTGTACACCCCCACCAAGGAAGAGCGCATGGCCCTGAAGAAAGCCATGGCCCCGGTGCACAGCAAGATGGCCGACCGCGTGGGCAAGGAAACCCTGCAAACCATCTACCAGGCCACAGGTTTTAATCCAGAAAAACTGTAAGCGCGCTTGATACACACCGCAACACAGATGACGCACCGTCGGAGTCAAAAAACATGAAAATTCTGGATCACCTGGAAGAGTGGATCGTCACCTTTCTCATGGGCGCGGCGACGCTGATCATCTTTGTCGCGGTGCTGCACCGCTATGCGGCAGGCATGGCCGTCCCCGGCCTGCAAGACTGGCTCTTGTCCCTCAACCTGACCTGGGCACAAGAGCTGACCATCATCATGTTCGTGTGGATGGCCAAGTTTGGTGCCGCTTACGGCGTGCGCACCGGCATCCATGTGGGGGTGGATGTGCTCATCAACCGGCTGAATGACAAGATGCGCTCCAAGTTCATCGTGTTCGGCCTGTGTGCTGGCGCGGTGTTCACCGGCATCGTGGCCACCCTGGGTGCGCGCTTTGTCTGGGAAAACGGCGCACACCACTACTTTTTCAACCTGCTGGGCCTGCCGATGGATGGCCTCTTTGAAGGCCCGACCACGCCCGATCTGGAATGGCCCACCTGGATGGTCTACAGCGCCATTCCGCTGGGCACCACCCTGATGTGTTTCCGCTTTTTACAGGTGATGGTCAACTTTTTGAAAACCGGTGAATTGCCCCACCACGACCACGGCCATGTCGATGGTCTGGACGAAGAGCCCCCAGCTGTTGACACCAACCCCTACGCCATGAACGACAACCTGCACCCCACCGATTTGCAGAACAAAGAAGGCGGTGTGAAATGAACGCAGCCATCATCTTTATCATCCTGCTGGTGCTCATGCTCACCGGCATGCCGATCTCGATCTCCCTGGGTCTGACGGTGCTGACCTTTCTGTTTGGCTTTACCGAAGTGCCGCTGGAGTCGGTCGCGCTCAAGCTGTTCACCGGCATCGAGAAGTTCGAGATCATGGCGATTCCGTTCTTCATTCTGGCGGGCAACTTCCTGACCCACGGCGGCGTGGCCCGGCGCATGATCACCTTCGCCTCCAGCATGGTCGGCCACTGGTACGGTGGCCTGGGTCTGGCCGGCGTGGTGGGTTGCGCGCTGTTTGCCGCGGTGTCTGGCTCCAGTCCGGCCACGGTGGTGGCGATCGGCTCCATCTTGCTGCCCGCCATGACCCGCGCCGGTTTTCCCAAGAGCTTTGGCGCAGGCGTCATCACCACCTCGGGGGCTCTGGGCATTTTGATACCGCCGTCCATCGTGATGGTGATGTACTCGGTGGCCACCAACACCTCGGTGGGCGCCCTGTTCATGGCCGGTGTCATCCCCGGCCTGGCGCTGGCCGGTGTCTTGGGTGGCGTGACCTGGTACCGCGCCCGCAAGTTCAACTACCCGCGCCTGCAAAAAGCCAGCTGGGGTGAACGCATCAAGGCCTTTCGCGCCTCAGCCTGGGGCCTGCTGCTGATCGTGATCGTCATGGGTGGTATTTATTCCGGCATGTTCACGCCCACCGAAGCGGCAGCCATGAGTGCGGTGTACGCCTTCGTTGTGGCGGTCTTCATCTACAAAGACATGCGTCTGAAAGACGTACCCAAGGTGCTGCTGAACTCGGCCAATATGTCGGCCATGTTGCTGTACATCATCACCAATGCCGTGTTGTTCAGCTTCATCATGACCAACGAGAACATTCCACAAGCATTGGCCGACTGGATGTTGGGCCACGGCCTGGGCATGATCACCTTCTTGCTGGCGGTGAACGTGATCCTGCTGCTGGCGGGCAACTTCATGGAGCCTTCTTCCATTGTGCTGATCTTCGCCCCCATCCTGTTCCCGGTGGCCATGAAGCTGGGCATTGACCCGGTGCACTTCGGCATCATCATGGTGGTGAACATGGAAGTGGGCATGTGCCATCCGCCCGTCGGCTTGAACCTGTACGTGGCCTCGGGCATCACCAAGATGGGCATCACGGAGTTGACCGTGGCGGTCTGGCCATGGCTGCTGTCCATGCTGGTCTTCCTGGGCCTGGTCACCTACTGGCCCGCCATGTCGACCTGGTTCCCGCGCCTGCTCGGGATGATGTAAGGTGGCACCTTCCACCGTGTACCGCACCGCCGGGGCCTGTGCCCTGGCCCTGTGGGGCATCGCAGCCCAGGCGCAGATCCTGATCGGCCAGACGGTGGGCATCACCGGCGCGGTGGCCGCCACGGTGAAGGAATCCACCACAGGAGCCCAGCTCTACATTGACGCCGTCAACGCCAGGGGCGGCGTGGGCGGCGAGAAGATCGAAATCACCACGTTGGACGACAAGTTTGACCCCAAGCTGACTGCCGCCAATGCGCGCCAGCTGATCGAAGAACGCCAGGTGGTGGCCCTGTTCATGACGCGCGGCACGCCCCATACCGAAGGCATCATCCCGCTGCTGGAGCAGTATGGTGTGCCCTTGGTCGGGCCCTCCACCGGCGCCATGGTGCTGCACACCCCGGTCAGGCGACGGGTGTTCAACGTGCGGGCGCCCTACCAGCGCGAAGCCGAACGGGCCATGGCCCACCTGGGCGCCCAGGGCATGACACGGGTTGCCGTGGTGCATGTGGACGACAGTTTTGGGGCCGACGGTCTTGAAGGTGCGCAAAAAGGCCTGGGCGCCGCCAAGCTCCAGGCCGCGGCGATTGCCAAGTTCGACCGCAGCAAGCCCGATTTTTCCGCCATCGTGCCGGTGCTGGTGAAAGCGCAAGCCCAGGCCATTCTGATCATCGGCTCCGGCACAGCCGTGGTCGACGGCATCAAGGCCATGAAAGCGGCCGGCATCGGGGCGCAAATTCTCACGCTGTCCAACAACGCCTCGGATGGGTTTGTCAAGCTGCTGGGAGAGCAGGCCCGTGGTGTGATCGTGAGCCAGGTCATGCCGCAGACCTTCAGCTACGCCCTGGTCAAAGAGGCCGCCCAGCTGGCCAAGGCACGGGACATCGCCGACCTGAGCCCCGCCATGCTGGAAGGCTTTGCCTCGGCCAAGGTGCTGGTGGAAGCGCTGCGCCGCACCGGTGGAAAGCCCACGCGTGAGCATATCCAGAGCGCCCTGGAGGGCATGCGCCAGTTTGATCTGGGTGGCCTGGAAATCAGCTACAGCCCCAGCGACCACACCGGACTGAATTTTTCCGACCTGTCCATCATCAGTGCATCAGGAAAATTCAGGCGTTGACTGCCCCGCAGTCCCGCTTTCTAATGCCTTCTGAGACAGGGCCCGACAGGGCATTTGCAGCATCTTTACGGTCCAAGGAGACCCACCATGAAACTCGACGACATGAAAATCTCCACCCGGCTCATGGTCGGCTTTGCCATGCTGGGCTTGCTGATTGCCTTCATGGGCGGCGTTGCACAGTTCAAGGTCAACGTCATGAACGGCCTGTTCAACGAAGTGATCGGGGAGCGCATCCCCAAAATTGTGTCGGCCAACCAGATCAAGGAAGAGGTCCACCTGATCGCTGTGGCCCTGCGCAACATGATCATCATGAGTGACACCGAGGCCATCAAAAAAGAGGCCGCGCACATCGACGTGGCACGCAAACGGATTGATGCGAGCCTGAAGCAGCTGGGCGACCACACCACGTCCGACGAAGGACGTGCCATCCTGGCCCGGGTCAGTGACACGCGCAGCAAATACGAACCCTTGCAGACCGAAACCATGGAACTGACCCTGAGCGGCCAGATTTTTGAGGCCAAAGCCATGATGCTGGACAAGGTGGTGCCCGCGCAAGACGCTTACTTTGCCACGCTGGATGACCTGCTCAAGTACCAGGACGCCTTGCTGGACCAGTCCACCCAGACCACGCAGACCGCCGCCAGTAGCGTGAAGTACGTCATCGGGGCCACCCTGGCGGTGGCTTTGGCCGTGGGCGTGCTGATGGGCTGGTGGATCATCCGCTCCATCACCCGTCCCATCCTGCAGGCGGTGGAGATATCGCGGGCCGTCGCGGCGGGCGATTTGAGCCGGCAGTTTGACGCTTCCGGCCGCAATGAAATCGGCCAGCTGCTGCAGGCACTCAAGGAGATGCAAACCGGGCTGGTCCGGGTGGTGGCCCATGTGCGCCAAAGCTCGGAAGGGGTGTCCGCCGCCAGCGCCGAGATCGCCCAGGGCAACCACGACCTGAGTGCACGCACCGAAAGCCAGGCCAGCTCGCTGGAGGAAACCTCGGCCTCGATGGAGGAACTCAGCGACGCCGTCCGGCACAACGCCGACAGCGCCCGCCAGGCCAACCAGCTGGCCCTGAACGCCTCCACCGTGGCCGTGCAAGGGGGCCAGGTGGTGGGCCAGGTGGTGGAAACCATGAAGGGCATCAACGAGTCCTCCCGCAAGATCGCCGACATCATCCAGGTGATTGACGGCATTGCCTTCCAGACCAACATCCTGGCCCTCAATGCGGCGGTGGAGGCTGCCCGCGCGGGTGAACAGGGCCGTGGCTTTGCGGTGGTGGCCAGCGAAGTCCGCAGCCTGGCCGGGCGTTCCGCCGAAGCCGCCAAGGAAATCAAGTCCCTGATCAACGCCAGTGTCGAGCGGGTGGAGCAAGGCAGTTCCCTGGTGGACCGGGCTGGCGCCACCATGACCGAAGTGGTGGGCTCTATCCAACGTGTGACCAACATCATGGGCGAGATCAGCGCCGCCAGCAGCGAACAAAGTGCCGGTGTGTCCCAGATCGGCGAGGCCGTGACACAAATGGACGAGGTCACGCAACAAAACGCCGCACTGGTGGAGGAGATGGCGGCCGCAGCCAGCAGCCTCAAATCCCAGGCCCAGGAGCTGGTGCAGGTGGTGGCGGTGTTCAAACTGGGCGCCCAGGATGAATTCCAGGCGCCGCAACGCCTCCCCTCTGCAAGGGCAGCCACCCTGCGTCTTGCGCGGTAGAGGCACCCACACGACAGCTTCGGGCAGCGCTTGTGCTTATAGTGGTGCCACTTTTATCTGCCCGGAGCCCGCATGCGTATTTGGCAAAAACCCGTTTCCCTTGAAGCACTGACCGCTGGAAGCCTGAACACCGCCGTCAGCCACCTCGGCATCGAATTTCTGGAAGTCGGCGACGACTACCTGGTGGCCCGCGTCCCGGTGGACAGCCGCACCGTGCAACCCTTCGGGCTGCTGCACGGCGGCGTATCGGTGGTGCTGGCGGAGACCCTGGGCTCGGTGGGCGCCAACTACGCCAGCCCGCCCGGTCACCAGTGCGTGGGGCTGGACATCAACGCCAACCACCTGCGCGGCGTCAAAAGCGGCTGGGTGACCGGCACCGCCCGCGCCGTGCACATCGGACGCACCACCCAGGTCTGGCAAATCGACATGTGCAACGAGGTCGGCGAGATGAGCTGTGTGTCGCGCATCACCATGGCGGTGCTGGCGCCGCGCTGAGGCTTTCTTAAGCAAAACAGGGCGCTAGCCCTGGTGGTATATGCGCAGGCAGCTCCTATTTTTATAGCAATTGCACGCCTTTTTCCGCTTACTCCTGCTGCGCCAGCTTTTCGCTCTTCCAGTACACATCGTCACCCACCGCGCCATCCGTGCGGTGGCGGTTGAGCACGCGGGCCAGCACAAACATCAAATCCGACAGGCGGTTGAGGTACTGGCGGGGCGTGTCTTTCAGGGTGTCCTGCGCTTCCAGCGCCACCACGGCGCGCTCGGCGCGGCGGGCCACGGTGCGGCACACATGGGCCTGCGACGCGCCCCGGGTGCCGGCCGGCAGGATGAACTCCTGCAGGCGCGGCAGGTGTTCGTTGTGTTCGGCCAGCGCCTCGTCCAGCGCCAGCACGGCCTCGGGTTTGAGCAGCTCAAAGCCGGGGATGGACAACTCGCCGCCCAGGTTGAACAGCTGGTGCTGAATCTCCACCAGCAGGGTGCGCACCCCGGCGGGCATGTCTTCGCACAACAGCACGCCGATGTGGGAGTTGAGTTCGTCCACATCGCCCATGGCGTGTACGCGCAGGCTGTTTTTGGACACACGGGTGTTGTCCCCCAGGCCGGTGGTGCCGTTGTCCCCGGTGCGGGTGGCGATTTGCGAAAGGCGGTTGCCCATAGTCAGCTCCATGAAAGCACAAAAATTGTGCCCCTATCGTAAACTGATCCCCCACGCTCCACCGCTTCGCGTGGCCGCTGCCCGGTGCGGTGGCGCATTTTTTCTTGGGGCGGCCCTGCGAAAAAACGGACCCCATGAACACCCCTGCATCCCCCCTGCATTTGCTGCCCACCATAAACCAACAACCCGTGCCTGTAGCACTGATCGAGGCGCTGCAAGCCCGCCTGGGCACGCGCTGCACCACGGCACAGGCGGTGCGCGAGCAGCACGGGCGCGACGAGTCCGCCTTCGACGTGCCGCCACCGGGCGCCGTCGTCTTTGCCCAAAGCACCGACGAAGTGGCCTTCGTGGTCCGCTTGGCGGCCCAGTACCAGGTGCCCATCATTCCGTTTGGCGTGGGCACTTCGCTGGAAGGCCATTTGCTGGCGGTGCAAGGCGGCATCAGCCTGGACGTGGGCCAGATGAACCAGGTGCTCTCCATCAACGCGGAAGACCTGACCGTGACGGTGCAGCCCGGCGTGACCCGCACGCAGCTCAATGCGGCAGTCAAATCCACCGGCCTGTTTTTTCCCATCGACCCTGGCGCCGACGCCACCATTGGCGGCATGGCCGCCACCCGCGCCAGCGGCACCAACGCCGTGCGCTACGGCACCATGCGCGAGAACGTGCTGGCGCTGGAAGTGGTCACGGCCAGCGGCGAGGTCATCCGCACCGGCACCCGCGCCAAAAAGAGCAGCGCCGGCTACGACCTCACGCGCCTGATGGTGGGCTCCGAGGGCACGCTGGGCGTGATCACCGAAGTCACCGTCAAGCTCTACCCCCTGCCCGAGGCCGTGATGGCGGCCACCTGCTGCTTTGCCACCCTGGCCGACGCCGTCAACACCACTATCCAGATCATCCAGATGGGCGTGCCGATTGCGCGCTGCGAGCTGCTGGACGCCACCACGGTGAAGGTGGTCAACCAGCACTCCCGCTTAAGCCTGCCCGAGAGCGCCATGCTGCTGATGGAGTTCCACGGCTCGCCCGCCGGTGTCAACGAGCAGGTGGAACTGGTGCAGGCAATTGCCGCCGAGAACCACGGCCATGCGTTCGAGTGGGCGGCCACGCCCGAGGAACGCACGCGCCTGTGGACCGCGCGGCACAACGCCTACTTTGCTGGCGTGCAGTCGGTGCCTGGCTGCAAGGCCATCACCACCGACACCTGCGTGCCGATCTCGCACCTGGCCGATGCGCTCCTGGACTCGGTGACCGAGGCGCAGGAAGCGGGCATCCCCTACTTTCTGGTCGGCCACGTGGGCGACGGCAACTTCCACATGGGCTACCTGATCGACCCCAACCAACCGGAAGAACGGGAACTGGCCGAAAAGCTTAACCACCAACTGGTGCACCGCGCGCTCCGCTTGGGCGGCACCTGCACCGGTGAACACGGCGTGGGCCTGCACAAGCAGGGTTTTTTGCTGGAGGAAACCGGCGCGGGCGCCGTGGACATGATGCGCAGCATCAAGCGGGCGCTGGACCCGGACAACATTTTGAATCCGGGAAAAATCTTTTTGCTATCAATTGAATAGCGTGTTGCGCACATTTCATGAGGGTCAGAGGCCCATTTCGTTAAAAATCAGGCTGCTGTTCAGGCGCACACCTCATTGGACAAAGCTTCTTCTTGCGGTGGATCTCTTGATCTGCTACATTAGAAGGCTTTTCGGAAATTCCGAAGGGTTTCACGTTTTCGAAGTTTTTAAGTTACCAAACGTTTAGGGACGTTTTTCAATGCCAACCATCAATCAATTAGTACGTCAGGGGCGCGAGGTCGAAACGATCAAGTCAAAAAGCCCTGCGATGCAAAACTCTCCGCAGCGTCGCGGTGTGTGCACCCGTGTGTACACCACCACGCCTAAGAAACCTAACTCCGCTCTGCGTAAAGTCGCCAAAGTGCGCCTGACCAACGGATTTGAAGTTATCTCCTACATCGGCGGCGAAGGCCACAACCTGCAGGAACACAGCGTGGTGCTGGTTCGCGGCGGTCGTGTCAAGGACTTGCCCGGTGTGCGTTACCACATCGTCCGTGGTTCGCTCGATTTGCAGGGCGTGAAAGACCGCAAGCAGTCGCGTTCCAAATACGGTGCAAAGCGTCCAAAGGCTAAATAAGCTGCTGGTTTGTCGGAATAAAAGGTGTTTGTTTGCTGCGTGGCGCGGTGAATGAACGAAGTGACCCGCTGTTGGGTCGAGTAAGTAAAAACCAAAATGGTTTTTGCGGCATCTGCTAAAGATGTCAACTGAAGCAAAGAGGTGAAAAAATGCCACGTCGTCGCGAAGTCCCTAAACGTGAAATTCTGCCGGATCCCAAGTTCGGTAATGTAGAGCTGTCCAAATTCATGAACGTGATCATGGAAGGCGGCAAAAAAGCGGTTGCTGAGCGCATCATTTATGGCGCGCTGGAGCAGATCGAAAAGAAGAACCCTGGTAAAGACCCGGTTGAAGCCTTCACTATGGCTATCAACAACGTCAAGCCCATGGTTGAAGTGAAGTCCCGCCGTGTGGGTGGTGCCAATTACCAGGTGCCAGTGGAAGTGCGTCCAGTTCGTCGTCTGGCTTTGTCCATGCGCTGGATTAAAGAAGCTGCCCGCAAGCGTGGTGAAAAGTCCATGGCCCTGCGTTTGGCCAATGAGCTGATGGAAGCCACCGAAGGCCGTGGCGGCGCCATGAAAAAGCGTGACGAAGTTCACCGCATGGCTGAAGCCAACAAGGCGTTCTCCCACTTCCGCTTCTAATTTGCGGCTACTGCGCGGCTTTCATACGTCGTTGCAATCCCTTGTTGTGCGAATAGCACTGCCTGCGGGGCTGCGCCTAGTCTGAAAACCGCTCGCTACGCCGTGAAGACCAAAAGTCTTTGCGGCGTCGTCGTTTGAAATATACAGATCAACCAAGGATCCATCATGGCTCGCCATACCCCCATTGAGCGCTACCGCAATATCGGTATTTCGGCTCACATTGACGCCGGTAAAACTACGACTACCGAGCGCGTTCTTTTTTACACTGGTGTGAACCACAAGATTGGTGAAGTGCATGATGGCGCTGCCACCATGGACTGGATGGAGCAGGAGCAAGAGCGTGGCATCACGATCACTTCCGCTGCAACCACCTGCTTCTGGAAGGGTATGGACAAGTCCCTGCCCGAGCACCGCATCAACATCATTGACACCCCTGGACACGTGGACTTCACGATTGAAGTGGAGCGTTCCATGCGTGTGCTGGACGGTGCTTGCATGGTGTACTGTGCTGTGGGTGGCGTGCAGCCCCAGTCGGAAACCGTGTGGCGTCAGGCCAATAAATACAAAGTGCCTCGCCTGGCCTTTGTCAACAAGATGGACCGTACCGGTGCCAACTTCTTCAAGGTCGTGGACCAGATGAAACTGCGCCTGAAGGCCAGCCCTGTGCCCATGGTGATTCCAATCGGTGCAGAAGAGAATTTCACCGGTGTGGTCGATTTGCTGAAGATGAAAGCCATCATCTGGGATGAAGCTTCACAAGGTATGTTGTTCAACTACCGCGACATCCCTGCCGAACTGGTGGAGTTGGCCAAGGAATGGCGTGAAAAGATGGTTGAAGCGGCTGCCGAAGCCTCTGAAGAATTCATGAACAAGTACCTTGAAGAAGGTGACTTGACGGAAGAAGAAATCAAGACCGGCATTCGCATGCGCACCATCGCCAGCGAAATTCAGCCCATGTATTGCGGTTCTGCGTTCAAGAACAAGGGTGTGCAGCGTATGCTGGACGCCGTGATTGAATTCATGCCGTCGCCGGTGGACATTCCTCCCGTGAGCGGAACGGACGAAGACGAGGCTCCCGTGGTGCGTCAAGCCAGCGACACGGAAAAATTCTCAGCGCTTGCATTCAAGTTGATGACCGATCCGTTTGTCGGCCAGTTGACCTTTGTGCGCGTCTACTCCGGCGTGCTGCAAAAGGGCGACAGCGTCTACAACCCGATCCGTGGCAAAAAAGAGCGCATCGGCCGTATCGTGCAAATGCACGCCAACAACCGCGAAGAAGTCAGTGAAATCCGCGCCGGTGACATTGCTGCTTGCGTGGGCTTGAAAGATGTGACAACGGGTGAAACCTTGTGCGATCCAGCGGCTATCGTGATGCTGGAGCGTATGGTGTTCCCTGAGCCCGTGATTACACAGGCCGTGGAACCCAAGACCAAGGTTGACCAGGAAAAAATGGGTATCGCTTTGCAGCGTTTGGCCCAGGAAGACCCTTCATTCCGCGTCAAAACCGATGAAGAGTCCGGTCAGACCCTGATTGCCGGTATGGGCGAGTTGCATTTGGAAATTATTGTCGACCGCATGAAGCGTGAATTCGGCGTGGAAGCCAACGTGGGCAAGCCCCAGGTGGCTTACCGCGAAACGATTCGCAAGACGGTGGAAGATGCTGAAGGCAAGTTTGTGCGCCAGTCTGGCGGTAAAGGCCAATACGGGCACGTTGTGCTCAAGATCGAACCCAACGAACAGGGTAAGGGCATTGAGTTTGTTGACGCCATCAAGGGTGGTACCGTTCCCCGTGAATTCATTCCTGCGGTGGAAAAAGGTATCAATGAGGCGGTCACGCAAGGCGTGTTGGCTGGATACCCTGTGGTCGACGTCAAGGTGACTCTGCACTTTGGTTCCTACCATGACGTTGACTCGAATGAGTTGGCGTTCAAGATGGCTGCCATTTTCGGCTTCAAAGAAGGTTGCCGTAAAGCCGGCCCCGTGATTTTGGAGCCCATGATGGCGGTTGAAGTGGAAACCCCAGAAGACTACGCCGGTAACGTGATGGGTGATTTGTCTTCACGCCGCGGCATGGTTCAGGGCATGGAAGACATGGTTGGCGGAGGCAAAGCCATCAAGGCCGAAGTTCCTCTGTCCGAAATGTTTGGTTACTCCACCACCTTGCGTTCGATGTCGCAAGGCCGTGCAACCTACACGATGGAATTCAAGCACTACACGGAAGCACCGCGTAACGTGTCTGAAGCCATCATGGCTGCAAGGGCTAAGTAATCTGTTTGCGGGACAGACCGCAGTCGCGTAGCGGCAAGCTCTGTCCCCAACTGATTAAAAGATCTCCTGTCTGCGACGGTGTGCCGCCCTGTTTTCCGTGCGGGGCGAATCCGCAATACCGTGCAGACGTAAAACCAACACACGGAAATTAGCTCTTTTGGAGATTTGAAAAATGGGAAAAGAAAAATTCACACGTACCAAGCCCCACGTCAATGTGGGAACCATTGGCCACGTTGACCACGGTAAAACCACGCTGACCGCGGCTATCACCACGGTGTTGGCGCAAAAGTTTGGCGGCCAGGCCAAGGCGTACGACCAAATTGACGCGGCACCTGAAGAAAAAGCGCGCGGTATTACCATCAACACCGCCCACGTTGAGTACGAAACGGCCAACCGCCACTACGCCCACGTCGATTGCCCTGGACACGCCGACTATGTGAAAAACATGATCACCGGCGCGGCCCAGATGGACGGCGCCATTTTGGTGTGTTCCGCTGCGGACGGCCCCATGCCCCAGACCCGCGAGCACATCCTGCTGGCGCGCCAGGTGGGTGTTCCTTACATCATCGTGTTCCTGAACAAGTGCGACATGGTTGATGATGCTGAACTGCTCGAACTGGTCGAGATGGAAGTGCGTGAGTTGCTCGACAAATACGATTTCCCTGGTGATGCCACCCCCATCATCCACGGCTCCGCCAAGCTCGCCATGGAAGGCGACAAGGGTGCTTTGGGTGAAGAAGCCATCATGAAGCTGGCCGACGCATTGGATAGCTACATTCCCCTGCCAGAGCGCGCAGTGGACGGTGCTTTCCTGATGCCTGTGGAAGATGTGTTCTCCATCTCTGGTCGTGGTACCGTGGTGACCGGCCGCGTGGAACGCGGTGTGGTCAAAGTCGGCGAAGAAATCGAAATCGTCGGTATCGCTGACACCCAAAAAACCACCTGCACCGGCGTGGAAATGTTCCGCAAGCTGCTCGACCAGGGTCAGGCTGGCGACAACGTGGGTATTTTGTTGCGCGGCACCAAGCGTGAAGACGTGCAGCGCGGCCAAGTGCTGTGCAAGCCCGGCTCCATCAAGCCCCACACCCACTTCACTGGCGAGATCTACGTTTTGTCCAAGGACGAAGGCGGCCGTCACACACCCTTCTTCAACAACTACCGTCCCCAGTTCTATTTCCGTACCACGGACGTGACCGGTGCGATCGAGTTGCCAGAAGGCAAAGAAATGGTGATGCCTGGCGATAACGTCTCCATCACTGTGAAATTGATCAACCCCATCGCCATGGAAGAAGGCCTGCGTTTCGCGATCCGCGAAGGCGGTCGTACCGTGGGCGCAGGTGTGGTTGCCAAGATTATTGCGTAAGCCATAGAAATAACCTTGCGGGTCAGGCCACTTGCACAGCAACGTGCTCTGACCCCAACTAATCAAGAGGAATTACCATGGCTACCAAGCAAAAAATTCGCATTCGCCTGAAGGCGTTTGATTACAAACTGATTGATCAGTCGGCTGCCGAGATCGTGGAAACCGCCAAGCGCACCGGTGCGATTGTCAAGGGTCCCGTACCTTTGCCAACCCGCATGAAGCGTTTCGACATTCTGCGTTCACCCCATGTGAACAAGGCAAGCCGCGATCAGTTCGAAATTCGTACCCACCAACGTCTGATGGACATTGTGGACCCTACGGACAAAACGGTGGATGCATTGATGAAGCTTGATTTGCCGGCCGGCGTGGACGTCGAAATCAAACTTCAATAATCGTTGTTCGGCAGGCCGGGTGCCAAACACTTGATCTTGCCATCAATAGAGTCGAAGCAAAGGCTTGCGTCATATGCAGGCCCGCGTTATACTCGCAGGCTTCATTGAATTTGCCTTGGCATTTTCGTGAGGTTTTACTAACAGTCTCTCACGCAAAACGCTGCCACCAATTGAAGTGGCAGTGGTGGGAGTTACGGAGAAAATAATGAGTCTTAGCAATCGATTGGGGTTGCTGGGTCGCAAGGTTGGCATGATGCGCCTATTCACCGATGACGGGGATGCAGTTCCTGTTACGGTGGTGGATGTGTCCAACAACCGCGTCACCCAGGTGAAAACCCAGGAGAATGATGGCTACGTTGCCTTGCAGGTGACGTTCGGTTCGCGCAAAGCTTCGCGTGTAACCAAGCCAGTGGCTGGGCACCTTGCAAAAGCAGGTGTTGAGGCCGGTGAAATCATTCAGGAATTCCGTGTAACCGCTGATGCGGCTGCGCAGTACCCAGCGGGCGCCACAGTGCCTGTGTCGGCTGTGTTTGCTGTCGGCCAGAAGGTGGACGTGCAAGGCACAACCATTGGTAAGGGTTACGCTGGCACCATCAAGCGCCACCACATGAGTTCGCAGCGTGCGTCCCACGGCAATAGCCGTTCGCACAATGTTCCCGGCTCTATTGGTATGGCCCAAGATCCAGGCCGGGTTTTTCCTGGTAAGCGTATGACGGGTCATCTGGGTGATGACATCGTGACAACGCAGAATCTGGATATCTTCCGCATTGACGAATCCCGCCAGTTGTTGTTGATCAAGGGAGCTATCCCCGGATCTGCTGGTGGATTTGTGTCTGTGCGTCCGGCTGTCAAGGCCAAGGCTGAAGCCGCGAAAGGAGCGAACTAATGCAGCTCGAACTCCTGAACGACCAAGGTCAGGCTACTTCGAAATTCGAAGCCCCTGAGACCGTGTTTGGCCGTGAATACAACGAAGATCTGGTTCACCAGGTAGTTGTTGCCTTCCAGGCCAATGCCCGCCAAGGCACCCGTGCTCAGAAAGACCGTGAACAGGTCAAGCACTCGACCAAGAAGCCATTCAAGCAAAAGGGAACGGGCCGTGCCCGTGCCGGTATGACATCCTCGCCACTGTGGCGCGGAGGCGGTCGTATTTTCCCGAATATGCCCAATGAAAACTTCACCCAGAAGATCAACAAGAAGATGTACCGTGCTGGTATGGCTTCGATCTTCTCGCAGTTGGCCCGCGAAGGCCGTCTGGCTGTGGTGGATTCGCTCACGGTGGATTCTCCCAAGACCAAGGCCCTGGCTGCCAAGTTCAAGGCCATGAATCTGGATTCCGTTCTGGTGATTGCCGACGAAGTCGATGAAAACCTGTACCTGGCTTCCCGCAATCTGGTCAACATCCTGGTGGTTGAGCCACGCTACGCCGATCCGGTGTCGTTGGTCCATTACCGTAAGGTGCTGGTGACCAAGGCTGCCATGGACACACTCAAGGAGATGTTCGCATGAGCCACGGTCCCAATTTGACCAAGTTTGACGAAGGTCGCTTGATGAAGGTGCTCGTCGCTCCCATCGTGTCTGAAAAGGCCACCATGGTTGCGGAGAAGAGCAATGCGGTGACTTTCAAGGTGCTGCAAGACGCTACCAAATATGAAATCAAGGCCGCTGTGGAATTGATGTTCAAGGTTGAGGTTAAAGGCGTTTCTGTGGTGAACACCAAAGGCAAGACCAAGCGTTTTGGCAAGTCTGTTGGCCGTCGCGACAATGTTCGCAAAGCCTACGTGATGCTGAAGCCCGGTCAAGAGCTGAACCTCGGCGGGGAGGCTGCGTAATCATGGCTGTTATCAAAATGAAACCCACTTCACCCGGCCGTCGTGGCGTGGTGAAGATTTCTCGTGACCACCTGCACAAAGGTGCGCCTCACGCAGCGCTGTTGGAGCCACAATTCCAGCAAGCTGGCCGTAACAACAACGGACACATCACCACCCGTCATAAGGGCGGCGGTCACAAGCACCACTACCGTGTGGTCGACTTCCGTCGCGTAAAGGATGGCATTCCTGCCAAGGTTGAGCGTATTGAGTACGACCCTAACCGTTCTGCCCACATCGCTCTGGTGTGCTACGCAGACGGCGAGCGCCAGTACATCATTGCTCCCCGCGGTCTGGAAGTGGGTGCCTCCATCATGAGCGGCTCCGAAGCGCCGATTCGTGTTGGCAACACTTTGCCTATCCGCAATATTCCTGTCGGCTCGATCATCCATTGCGTCGAACTCCAGGTGGGTAAAGGTGCCCAGATCATCCGCTCTGCGGGTACTTCTGCAACCCTGCTGGCCCGCGAAGGCACTTACGCCCAGGTGCGCATGCGTTCCGGTGAGGTTCGCAAGATCCACATCGACTGCCGTGCAACATTGGGTCAAGTGGCTAATGAAGAGCACAGCCTGCGTCGCCTCGGTAAAGCCGGTGTGAAACGCTGGATGGGTATTCGCCCCACCGTTCGCGGTGTGGTGATGAACCCAGTGGACCACCCTCATGGCGGTGGCGAAGGCAAGACCGGCGAAGGCCGTCATGCAGTCGATCCTTGGGGCAATCTGACCAAGGGTTACCGTACCCGTAACAACAAGCGCACGCAGGTCATGATCGTGTCGCGTCGCAAGAAGTAAGGGGAACGTAAATGACTCGCTCTCTCAAAAAGGGTCCCTTTGTGGATCACCACCTGGTAGCCAAAACCGAAAAGGCTGTTGCTACCAAGGACAAAAAGCCAATTAAGACCTGGTCGCGCCGCTCCATGATCTTGCCCGAGTTCATCGGCTTGACCATTGCTGTGCACAACGGCAAACAGCACGTGCCAGTCTATATTACCGACCAAATGGTAGGCCACAAGTTGGGTGAGTTTGCGCTCACACGGACTTTCAAGGGCCATCCTGCGGACAAAAAAGTCCAAAAGAAATAAGGAGGTGACCATGGAAACTCGTGCAACCCTTCGTGGCGTTCGTTTATCGGTCGACAAAGGCCGTTTGGTCGCGGATCTGATTCGCGGCAAGAAGGTGGACCAAGCCCTGAACATCTTGCAGTTCACGCAGAAAAAAGCTGCCGTGATCATCAAGAAGGTTCTGGAGTCCGCTATTGCTAATGCTGAGCACAATGATGGTGCCGATATCGACGAGTTGAAGGTGAAAACCATCTACGTCGAGCAAGGTGCATCGCTGCGTCGCTTCACGGCCCGCGCCAAAGGTCGCGGAAACCAAATCAGAAAACCGACGTGCCACGTGTACGTGACGGTTGGTAACTGAAAGAGGCCAGGAAGATATGGGACAAAAAATCCACCCAACCGGCTTTCGCTTGAGCGTTAGCCGCAATTGGTCCTCACGCTGGTACGCAAACAACCATGATTTCGCTGGCATGCTGGCTGAAGACATCAAGGTTCGCGAATACCTGAAGCTCAAACTCAAGAACGCGTCCGTTTCGCGCATCCTGATTGAGCGGCCTGCCAAGAATGCCCGCATCACCATCTACTCGGCGCGTCCGGGTGTGGTGATCGGTAAAAAGGGCGAGGACATTGAAAACCTCAAGCGCGATCTCAGCAAACAGCTGGGCGTGCCTGTCGCAGTGAACATCGAAGAAGTGCGCAAGCCTGAAATCGATGCCAAGCTGATCGCCGATAGCATTACGCAGCAATTGGAAAAGCGGATCATGTTCCGCCGTGCCATGAAGCGCGCCATGCAAAACGCCATGCGTCTGGGTGCCCTGGGCATCAAGATCATGTCGTCCGGTCGTCTGAACGGCATTGAAATCGCCCGTTGCGAATGGTACCGCGAAGGTCGCGTGCCATTGCACACCCTGCGCGCCGACATCGACTACGGTACTTCCGAAGCAAAAACCACCTACGGCATTATTGGCGTGAAGGTTTGGGTTTACAAGGGTGACACGCTGGGTCGTAACGACCTGCCTGCCGCCGTGGAGCCCCGCGCTGAAGAAGAGCGTCGTCCACGCGGTCCCCGCCGTGATGACCGTGGCGGTGCGCGCCCCGGTTCTGACCGTCCCGCACCCCGTGGTGCACGTCGTCCGGTCGGCAGCAATGCCGCGCCAGCCGACGGCAGCGACAAGCCCGCAGAAGCGACAGGCGCCGATGCAAAAACCGCCGTTAAGCGCGTTCGCACAGTCGCCGCGCCAGCTGCAGCAGCTGACGGTAAAGGAGAATAACCATGTTGCAACCCGCTCGCCGGAAATACCGCAAAGAGCAAAAGGGCCGTAACACCGGCATTGCGACCCGAGGCAGCTCGGTCGCGTTCGGTGACTTCGGTCTGAAATGTACAGATCGTGGCCGTTTGACGGCCCGCCAGATCGAAGCTGCACGCCGTGCAATTTCCCGCCACGTGAAGCGTGGCGGCCGTATCTGGATTCGTGTGTTCCCCGACAAACCGATTTCCCAAAAGCCTGCTGAAGTGCGTATGGGTAACGGTAAAGGCAATCCCGAATACTACGTGGCTGAAATTCAGCCGGGCAAGATCGTGTTTGAAATCGTTGGTGTTCCCGAAGAACTGGCCCGCGAAGCGTTCCGTCTGGCTGCTGCAAAGCTGCCATTGCGGACCACCTTCGTGGCTCGGATGATCGGTCAGTAATCAGGAGAATGAAGAAATGAAAGCTGCTGAACTGCGCCAAAAAGACGTTGCCGGCCTGCAAACCGAAGTCAAAGCGCTGCAAAAAGCACACTTTGGCCTGCGTATGCAAAAAGCCACGCAACAAATTACCAACACCGCTACGCTGCGCACTGCGCGCCGCGATATTGCTCGCGCCAAGACTATTCTTGTCGAGAAGCAAAGCGCTGAAAAATCCGCCAAATAAGGAGCGAACATGACGGAAGCTAAAAAATCCCTCAAGCGCACCTTGATTGGCAAGGTGGTCAGCGACAAGCGTGCCAAGACTGTGACTGTGCTGATTGAGCGCCGTGTGAAGCACGAGCTCTACGGCAAGATCGTTGGTAAATCCAGCAAGTACCACGCCCACGACGAAAAGGGCGAGTACAAGATGGGTGATGTCATCGAAATTACCGAAAGCCGTCCCATTTCCAAAACCAAGAATTGGGTTGCGACCCGCTTGGTGGAAAAGGCCGCTGTGGTGTAAGCCTATCGGTCAGCTTGACTGCAGGTTTTTGAATGACGGCCCACAATGTGGGCCGTTTTCATTGGTGCGTGGATACCGCGCACCGCAACCCAAGGAACCAGCATGATTCAAGTAGGCGACACCCTTCCCCAGACCACATTGATGGAGTTTGTGGAGGTGGAAGGCAATGGATGCAGCATCGGCCCCAATCCGGTCGATGTGTCCCAAGCGACTGCGGGAAAGACCATTGCCTTGTTTGCGCTGCCCGGCGCATTTACGCCGACCTGCTCTGCCAAGCATGTGCCTGGTTATGTGGAAAGCGTCGATGCCTTCAAGGCCGCGGGCGTGGACGAGATCTGGTGTGTGAGTGTGAATGACGCCTTTGTCATGGGTGCATGGGCGCGTGACCAAAAGACAGACGGCAAAGTGCGCATGCTGGCCGATGGCAGTGCGGCGTTTGCCCAGGCGACCGGCTTGACGCTGGACTTGACCAGCCGTGGCATGGGCCTGCGCAGCAACCGCTATTCGATGCTGGTCAAGGACGGCAAGGTGGTCTCACTCAATATCGAAGGCCCCGGTCAATTCGAGGTCAGCGATGCCGCGACGCTCTTGGCCCAGGCCAAGGCCTGAGTTGTATGGCACAGGGGCAGGCCCTGTGTCCTTTTTCGGCTGAACGCCCTGCGTTCACAGCATGGCCTTGAGGTAATGGGCGCCGGGAATCGGGTTGTAGTAGTAGGGCGGGATTTCTTCAAAAGCCAGTTCCTGGTACAGGGCGCGGGCCGATTCCATATCGTCCAGTGTGTCCAGCAGGATGCAGTCGTATCCTCCCACCCGGCCCTGATCCATGATGCCTTCGGCCAACAGGCGGCCCACGCCCAAACCACGGTAGGCGGGCCGCACAAAAAGACGTTTCATTTCACAGGCATTGGGGTAATCGCTGGCATCCAGGGGGCGCAGGGCGCAGCAGCCAGCAAATGCGCCATTCACGGTGGCGGCCAGCAGCGCACCCCGTGGTGAGCTGTATTCGCCGGGCAGGCCCTCTAACTCGGCTTCAAAATTTTGAAAGCAGAGGTCAATCTTCAACGTGCCCGCGTACTCTCGAAACAACAAACGGATGGCCTGGAAATCTGTCAGGCCGCTGGGTACCACCAAGGCTATTTCAGGGGAAGCAGTGTGCATAAGTGAACGTCAAACGAAAGCGGCGAAACAACAAGGACGCAAAAACGTGTGCAGTGGCCATCCAGAACACCCCACACCAAACGAAAGTGCACGAGACTTACCCCGTGTAGCCCGGCTCAAAATGCCATGCCATGCCATGCCATGCCATGCCATGCCATGACCGTACTCACAAGCGCCATGGCAGCCACCCAATCCATTGAACACCTTACCAGATTCCAGTGAAATACCCGAGTAGGCCAATCCCCAATCTTCACCTGGCGCACTATCCGACTTCTGATTATTCCCGTGCTCCACTGCGACCTGCATTTTGACAGGACTGGCATTCGGGTGATTCGCCAAGCCCGCGGATGCCGCGTTACGATAGCCCCATTGCCGTATAGCCTTTTCAAGGGAGAGTCATCCATGGACCGCCGTCAGTTTAATTCGACTTCACTCTCCATCGCCGCACTGCTGGTGCTGGGGGCCACGCAACAGGCCCGGGCGCTGACGCTGGCAGACCTGAGCAACGCCGACGCTTCCAAGGGCCTGAAAACCGCCCTGGAAAAAGGGGCGCTGCAGGCTGTGGCCTTGTTGGGGGCGCCGAACGGGTTTCTGGGCAATGAGAAAGTGCGCATTCCCTTGCCCGGATATCTGGAAGACGCCGCCAGGTGGCTGCGCACCTTGGGCCAGGGCGCACGGGTGGACGAACTCGTGACGTCCATGAACCGGGGCGCCGAGGCGGCTGTGCCTATGGCCAAAGAGCTGCTGGTCAAAGCGGTGCGGTCCATGAGCGTGAGCGATGCCAAGGGTATTCTGGGCGGTGGTGAGACTGCTGTGACGGAATTTTTTGCGACCAAGACGCGCCCGGCACTGGCAGTCAAATTTTTGCCCGTGGTCACCAAGGCCACGGACAAGGTGGGTTTGGCCGACAAGTACAACCAATTGGCGGGCAAGGCCTCCGAGTTGGGGCTGTTGAAAAAGGAAGATGCCAACATCCAGCAATACGTCACGGCCAAAGCATTGGATGGCCTGTTTTTGATGATTTCGGACGAAGAAAAGAAGATCCGCCAGAACCCGGTCGCCTACGGCAGCGCGATCTTGAGCAAAGTCTTTGGCGCATTGAAGTGAGTCACGGGCCAAGCGTGGCGCGGCGGCTGAGTTTTTAATACCGGTCCAACGCTGTGCACTCCCTGTCCCAAGGCAAAGCCATTGCCGTTTTTGCCGCCTTTGCATTTGCCTATTTTTTCTCGGCCCTGATCCGGGCCATCACCGCCACACTGGCGCCCACCCTGGTGCAGGAGTTCAGCCTTAACGCCCGTGATTTGGGCCTGTTGGCCGGGGGCTACTTCATCGGCTTTGCTGCCACCCAGTTGCCCCTGGGGAGCTGGCTGGACCGGCGGGGCCCCAAGACGGTGGTGCTGGGATTTTTGTCGGTGGCCGTACTGGGATGTGTAGCCTTTTCCATGGCCACCAGTTTTGCCGGACTGCTGCTGGCCCGTGTGCTGTGCGGCGTGGGGGTGAGCGCCTGCCTGATGGCACCGCTGACGGGCTACCGCCGGTGGTACGCGCCGGAAAACCAGATGCGTGCCAATTCATGGATGCTGACGGTGGGCGCATTGGGGATGGTCGCCTCGACCTTGCCGGTGCAGTGGCTGATGCCCTGGACCGGCTGGCGCATGATTTTCCTGCTGCTGGCGGCCTTGGTGGGCCTCGCCATGGTGATGATCGCCTGGCAGGTGCCGGCCTGGCAGCATGCGCAGGCCCCGGCCAGCGGCCTACCCCGGCCGGTGTCGACGGGCTACGCCGAGGTCTGGCGCAACCCCTATTTCCGCACATTGGTGCCGCTGGGGTTCTTCAATTTTGGCGGCCTGGTCGCCATACAAACCCTGTGGGCCGCACCCTGGATGGTCAAGGTGGCGGCTTACAGCCCCCTGCAGGCCGCCACCGGGTTGTTCTGGCTCAACGTGGCCATGTTGCTGTCCTTCTGGTTGTGGGGCGTGGCCAATCCCTGGCTGGCGCGCCGCAGCTACACGCCCGACCGGATCATCACCTATGGCATGCCCGTCAGCATACTGCTGCTTGCTATTGTTGTGATGGCAGGTGACGCAATATCTACAGGGGCTACAGCCATTTTTTCTGTCTATTTCGTAAGCTCTACGGTCGGCGCAATGGCCCAACCGGCAGTTGGCTTGGCTTTCCCGCCGCACCTGGCGGGTCGGGCGCTCTCGGCCTACAACCTGGTTATCTTCAGCGGTGTCTTCACGGTGCAGTGGGGCATCGGTCTGGTGGTGGACGGTTTGCGAGTCAGCGATTGGACCGAGCCCCACGCTTACCAAGGGGCTTTTGGGGTGTATGCGCTGTGCTGTGTGGGGGCTTATTCCTACTATTTGGCGGCAAAAAAGCCATAATCACTTTCCCACGTGCCTCACCCCTTCCCATGAACACCGGCCTCTTCATCATTGCCCATGCCCCGCTGGCCAGCGCACTGCGCGACTGCGTGCTGCATGTGTTTCCTGAGTCGGCCAGTGGCATCGTGGCGCTGGATGTTCCGCCCAACGAAGCACCGGAGACGACACAGGCGACCGCCGCGGCCTTGCTGGCGCAACTGCACACCCCGCAGACCCTGGTGCTCACCGACGTGTTTGGTGCCACCCCCTGCAATGTGGCGCAAAAAGTGGTGGACGGGGTGCAGTCCAAGCTGGTGGCGGGTGTTAACCTGCCCATGTTGCTGCGCACCATCAACTACGGCCATGAGCCGCTCGATGCCCTGGTGGCGCGTGCTTTGGCCGGTGGCGCCCAGTGCATCATGCAGGTGGCCGTGACGGCTCCCCAAAACCAAATCAAAAAATCCAATGATCACCACCTCCACGACCATCATCAATAAGCTGGGGCTGCATGCCCGCGCATCGGCCAAGCTCACCAAACTGGCGGGCAGTTATGCGTGTGAAATCTGGATCGCCAAAGGGGAGCGCCGGGTCAACGCCAAAAGCATCATGGGGGTCATGATGCTGGCCGCCGGCATGGGCTCCACCGTGGTCATCGATATCGAAGGCGACAGGGCGCAGGACGCCATGGACGCCTTGCTGGCGCTGGTGGCCGACCGGTTTGGAGAAGGCGAGTGAGCAGATCCCCCACCCTTGCTTGGGGCGGCCCTGCGCTGCGTTCTAGGGCCCCCATGCTTGCCACTGCGTGTGCTGCGCTGCCCCCCGAGGGGGTTGAACTTGCTTGGGGCGGCCCTGCGCTGCGTTCACTATGACCTTCGCCATCCACGGCCTCACGGTTTCCCGGGGGATTGCCATCGGGCGCGCCGTGCTGGTGGCGTCCAGCCGGGTGGATGTGGCGCATTACTTCATTGAAGCGGGCGACGTCGCCAAGGAAATTGACCGTGTGCGGGCCGGGCGGGACGCTGTGGTGGAAGAGATTCAACGCCTGCAGGCCAGCGTGGCCCATATGGGCCCCAAGGAAACCTCGCACGAACTGGGCGCCATGCTCGACGTGCACCTGATGCTGCTGCAGGATGTCGAACTCATCAATGGCGTCAAGCACTGGATCACCGACCGGCTGTACAACGCCGAATGGGCGTTGACCACCCAGCTGGAAATCATTGCCCGCTACTTTGACGAAATGGAGGACGAGTACCTGCGTGAACGCAAGGCCGATGTGGAGCAAATCGTCGAACGGATCTTGCGTGCCATGCAGGGGACGGCGTCCCCCCTGGTGGCGCAAAGCAGTCCACGGGGTTTGCGCAAACCGTCGCAGCAGGACCTGCTGCTGGACGACACGGTGGACGTGCCCCTGGTGCTGATCGCACACGACCTGTCGCCGGCCGACATGCTGCAGTTCAAGCAAAGCGTGTTTGCCGGCTTCATCACCGATGTCGGGGGCAAGACCTCGCACACCGCCATTGTGGCGCGCAGCATGGACATTCCGGCCGTGGTGGGCACGCGCTCCTGCAGCCAGCTGATCCGCCAGGACGACTGGGTCATCATTGACGGTGATGCGGGCGTGGTCATCGTGGACCCTTCGCCCATTATTCTGGCCGAATACGGCTTCAAGCAGCGCCAGGTGGAATTGGAGCGCGGCCGCCTCACGCGCTTGCTGCACACCCCCGCCGTCACCCTGGACGGCGAGAGGGTGCAACTGCTGGCCAATATCGAGATGCCAGAGGACGCCCAGGCCGCATTGAAGGCGGGCGCCCTGGGCGTCGGCCTGTTTCGCAGTGAATTTCTGTTCATGGGCCGCCTGGGCCGCCTGCCCGATGAAGAAGAGCAGTACCAGGCCTACAAACGCGCGGTCGAAGGCATGCAGGGTTTGCCGGTCACCATCCGCACGGTGGATATCGGGGCCGACAAGCCGCTGGACAACTCGCAGCGCGACACCGCGCACCTGAACCCGGCACTGGGCCTGCGCGCCATCCGCTGGAGCCTGGCCGATCCGGCCATGTTTTTGACCCAGCTGCGGGCGATTTTGCGCGCGGCGGTGCACGGTCAGGTGCATTTGCTGGTGCCCATGCTGGCCCATGCCAGCGAAATCCGCCAGACCCTGGCCCATATCGACCACGCCCGTGCGATGCTGGACAACCGGGGAGTTGTGTACGGCCCGGTCAAGCTGGGGGCCATGATTGAAATCCCCGCAGCGGCCTTGAGTGTGAAGCTGTTCCTGAAGCACTTTGATTTTCTGTCGATCGGTACCAATGACCTGATTCAGTACACCCTGGCGATTGACCGCGCCGATGAGTCGGTGGCCCACCTGTATGACCCGCTGCACCCGGCGGTGCTGCGCCTGGTGTCCGAAACCATTGCCGAATGCCGGGCGCAGGGCAAGGGCGTGAGTGTGTGCGGCGAGATGGCGGGTGATGTCAGCCTGACCCGCTTGTTGCTGGGCCTGGGGCTGCGCAGCTTCTCCATGCACCCCGCGCAAATCCTGGCCGTGAAACAGGAGGTGCTGCGCTCCGACACCACCAAACTGGGCCCCTGGGCGCAGCGGGTGCTGGTGGCCGATGACCCGGCCGAGGTCATTGCCACCAAGGGTTTGTAGATTTTGCTATTGAATTAGTAGCTGCTTGCGCAGGTGGTGTGCGGGCTACAGGTCAATTTGGTGCTCAACCCTTGGCGCGCGAACCAAGCACCGCAGCGCCCACCACCATGAGCGCGGCGGCCAGCACCGAACCACTGGGCGTCTCCTGGCGCACCCACAGCAAGGCCAGGGTGGACAACAAGGGCGTCAAAAAGGACAGCAGCCCAATGTGGCGCGCATCGCCCCGCTTGAGCGCGGCATCCCACAGGTAGAACGCACCGCCCAGCGGCCCCACGCCCAAAGCTGCCAGCAAAGCCCAGTCGGTGGGCGAGAGCCGCACCGGGGCCTCCAGCAGAGCGTGGCACAGCAAAGACAGAGCGCCCGACAGCAGGCCAAACAGGCCCAGCGCCGCTGTGGGAAAACCGGTGCCTGCCATTGCCAGGCGTTTGGTCTGCAGCGAATAGTTGGCCCAGATCAACGCCGAGGCCAGGGCCAGCAGGTAACCCAGTGCCGCCGTCCCGCCTGGGCTGTCGGTGCTGGCGCCCACCGCGCCGCTGCGGCCCAGAATGGCCAAGGCGGCACCCGCAAAACCGATGCCAGCGGCCAGCACATGGACGCCGCGTAGCCGCGATCCCGGCAGGTACCAGGGCGCCAGCACCACCATCAGCAGCGGCCACAGGTAGTTGACCAGATTGACCTGGACCGCCGGGGCCAGGCGCAGGCCCATGAACAGGAAGAAATGGAAGCCAAACAGGGTGAACACCCCCAGGGCCAGTGTGGCAGGCGCTAGCTTCCATTGGCGCGGCTGGCGCAGAACGCTGGGCCAGGCCAGCACGCTACCGGTCACCAGCGCGATCCCGGTCAGCAAAAAAGGCGGAACATGCTGGAGCGAAACCCCCAGGGCGGCGAGTGAGGCCCACAGCACAATGGCAGAAAGGGCAAAGAGATTGGCTTGCATGGCCGCAAGCTTAGCGGCCCCCTGCGCGCGCAACGACGTTCCGGTGTCGCGCAACGACGGTGACGGAGTGCGGGGTGCCCCGGCCCGGTGCCTGCGTTCAGCCCGCGTGCCCGTGCTGGCGCAGGGCCGCCACCAGGGCCGAAGCCGAGCGGTAGCCACAGCGCTCGGCCACCAGGGCGCCCGCCAGCCCCTGGGCCCGCAGCGCGCGGGCGCGCGCCATGCGCAGATCGCGCAGCCACTGCATAGGACTCATGCCGGTTTCCAGGCGGCAGCGGGTGGCGAACTGGGTGGGGCTGAGAAACACCTGGGCCGCCAGATCGGCCACTGCCAGAGTGTGGTGCAAATGCCCCTGGGCCCAGTGCGCCAGCGCCGCCCAGTCGATGCTGCGCTGGCTGCGCGAAGGCGCGTCCGGGGGCTTGCGCCAGCAGTCCAGCAAAAGCTGGGGACCGTATTGCCGGGCCAGCGCTTGCGGCTGCGCCAGCGCCAGTTGCAGGTAGTCGGCCAAGGCCAGCGCCGAGGCCGATTGGGTGGGGTGCTCCGGGCAGGTTGCCCAGGCCGGGTGGGTGGTGTCCAGCACCAGGCAGCGCGCGCCCGTCTGGGCTTCAAAATCGTGGCGTTCCCCCGGTGCGATCACGCAGCCAGCCCCTGGTGCAAGGCGTTTGCCCTTGCCTTGCACCTCCAGCTCCAGCACCCCTTCCACCCCCAGCAGCACCTGGAAATGGTCGTGTGCGTGGCTGCCCGCAGACGGGCCGTAGTGGCGCAGCGACAGCAAGTCCAGGGTGCGCGGCATGCCTCAGGCGGGTGTTTGGTCGGTGGAGGGCCGCTTCCACAGGTTGATACCACCGTCCACCGCATGCTGGTCGATGGCGGCCAGTTCTTCTGCGGAGAACTGCAAATTTTGCAAGGCGGCCACCAGCTCGGTGATTTGTTCGGGGCGGCTGGCGCCGATCAGGGCGCTGGTCACCCGCGCGTCGCGCAGCACCCAGGCGGTGGCCATCTGGGCCAGGCTTTGGCCGCGGGCCTGGGCGATGGCGTTCAGGGCGCGCACATGTTTCAAGTTGGCCTCGCTCAGGTGTTCGGCCTTCAGGGAACCGCCGCCGGGGCGGTTGATGCGGGAGTCGGCCGGAATGCCGTCCAGGTACTTGTTGGTGAGCAGGCCCTGGGCCAGGGCGCTGAAGGCGATGCAGCCCATGCCGGTGTCGGCCAATGCGTCCAGCAGGTCTTCCTCCACCCAGCGGTTCAGCAGGCTGTAGGAGGGCTGGTGGATCAGCGGGGCCACGCCCATGGCGCGCAGCAGCGCCGCCGCCTCGCGGGTTTTGGCGGCCGAGTAGCTGCTGATGCCCACGTACAGCGCCTTGCCCTGCTGCACCGCGCTGGCCAGCGCCCCACAGGTTTCTTCCAGCGGGGTGTCGGGGTCGAAGCGGTGCGAGTAGAAGATGTCCACATAGTCCAGGCCCATGCGTTGCAGGCTCTGGTCCAGGCTGGCCAGCACGTACTTGCGCGAGCCGCCGCCCTGGCCGTAGGGGCCGGGCCACATGTCCCAGCCGGCTTTGCTGGAGATGATGAGTTCGTCGCGGTAGGGCTTGAAGTCGCGGCGCAGGTGTTCGCCAAAGTGGGTCTCGGCGCTGCCGTGGGGCGGGCCGTAGTTGTTGGCCAGATCGAAGTGGGTGATGCCGAGGTCGAAGGCGGTGCGCAGCATCTGGCGCTGGGTGGCCATGGGCGTGGCGTCGCCAAAGTTGTGCCACAGGCCCAGGGAGACGGCGGGCAATTTAAGGCCGCTGCGCCCGCAAGCGCGGTAGGGCATGGTGTCGTAGCGGTGGGGGGCGGCGTGGTAGGGCATATCAGTTGCGTCGGCGTTCAAGTTGGGATTCTTCGTAGAAGCGGGCTTTCGCCTGGAACATGGCCTGGTCCGCCGTCTGGATAGCGGCCTCCACCTGTGATGCGGCGCTGCAGGACGCCATGCCAATCGCCATGCTCAGGCTATGCCCGGGGTAAAACTGGTTGTTGAGTTCGACCATGGACTCGATGCGCTCCTTCAGGCCCTGGGCCAGGCGTTCATCGCTGCCGGGCAGCAGGGCCATGAACTCATCACCGCCGACCCGCGCCACGCAATAGGGCTGGCCGGCACTGGCGCGGGTCAGCACCTCGCCGGCGCGGCGCAGCAGGGCGTCACCGGCGGTATGGCCCTCGGCATCGTTCACGCGCTTGAGGCCGTTGAGGTCGATCACCAGAATGCTCAAAGGCCACGGTCCCTTGCGCGAGATGCGGTTGAGCTCGTCCACATAGAAGGCCCGGTTGTGCAGGCGGGTCAGCGAGTCGTGTTTGCCCAGGTACTCCAGGTAGGCCTCGGCTTTTTTGCGCGCCGTGATATCCACCAGCGACACCAGCACCAGGTCCCAGGTGGCCGCATGCTCCGGCATCACGGCAAACTGCAAATGGATGTTGATCAGCTCCCCCGTCAGCGAGTAGTTGATCACCTCGCGCGTTTGCACCAGGTTGCCGTTCCACAGGTCAATCAGCTGCTCGGCAAACGAGGCCTGCATTTCATCGCGAAACACAATCTCCATCTTTTCCAGCAATTCCTCGCGGGAGCGGGCGCCAAACATCTCCAGGGTTTTGTGGTTGACGTCGATGACCCGGATCTTTTCCATGCAGCGGGTCACAAACTCGGGGTGCACGCTGAGGAACACCCGGAAATCCTGAATGCCATTGGCCCGCACCTCGTCCATCAGTTCCTTGACGCCCCTGAAGTCTTCCGCCCAAAGGGACACCGGCGAGTAGTCAAACAGCCCGCGCGCGTACTGCTCGCTCAGGGCCAGCTGCTGACGCGCCTGGGTGCGCTCGGTAACGTCTTCCAGCGACACCATCACCCGGTCCCAGCGGGCCTCGTGGCCCGGCAGCACCCGCACGCGGATCTGCACATCGATGCGTCGGCCGTCCAGTGCGTAATTGACGGTCTGGTTGGTGTAGTCGAGCGTGCCATTCCACAAGTGCGTGAGCTCCAGCACCATGTGTTCCAGCATGTCGTCGCGAAACACCTCGGGCAAACGCGCCACCAATTCCTGCTGGTTGGGGGCGGCAAATACTTGCAGGGTTTTCTGGTTGACCTTCAGGACGTGCAAGCAACTGGAACACTGCTGCACGCGCGCGGGGGACTGGTGCAGGTGCGCCTGCAAATCGACCACCCCCTGGGCGCGCCAGGTGCCAAACAATTGTTGGAGCGCGCTGAAGTCCTCCAGCCACAGGGAAATGGGGGCCGACTCGAACAGCAGTTCAAAATCCGTTTCGGAAATGGCTGGGGACACGGGCAACCTCTCTGTGCATCTGCTGATGCCCGGAGTTTACCGTTCGCCCTGCAGCAGCGCCGTCTTGCGCTCCAATCCCCCGGCGTAGCCGGTCAGCGCCCCCTGGGCGCCCAGCACGCGGTGGCAGGGCACGATGATGCTCACCGGGTTGCGCCCCACCGCCGCGCCCACCGCCCGCACTGCCGAAGGCTTGCCAATCACCGCACCCAGCGCGCCATAACTCAGGGTGGCGCCATACGGAATTTGCAGCAGGGCGCGCCACACGCTTTGCTGGAACGCCGTGCCGCGCTCCAGGTCCAGCGGCAGGTCGAAACTGCGCCGGGTGCCGGCAAAGTAGGCGGCCAGCTGGGCCTGGGCCGCTTGCAGCACCGGGTGGTTGGGGGCCGCTGGCCAGGGGGAGGGGTCCGGCTGGTGGCGCTGGCCGTCAAACCATACGCCCGCCAGTCCGGCGGGGGTGGCGGCCAGCACCATGGGCCCCAGGGGGCTGTCGTAGCGGCTGTGAACCGTGGATGCGGAGTATTTCATGTCATTTAGGCCTCTGGCCCCCGTGGAATAAGCGTGGACAGCTACTTATTTGATAGCAAAAGTGGCCGCTGCGATGGCCGCTGCGCTGGCTTTGGCGGGCAGCGTGGCCCAGGCGCGCAGCACCGCGTAGCTGCGCCAGGGCTGCCAGGCCCAGGAGGCGGCCTGCGCGGCCTGGGCCGCCCGCGGGCCGCCTTGCACGCCCAGCGCCTTGTGCAGGGCCACGTCGCCGGAGGGAAACGCGTCGGGCCAGCGCAGCGCCCGCATGGCGATGTACTGGGCCGTCCAGTCGCCCACGCCCGGCAAGGCCTGCAAGGCGGCCAGGGTGCTTGGCAGATCGGCGCCCGGGTGCAACGACAGCCCCTGGTGGGTCACGGCCTGCGCCAGGGCCACAATAGCCGCCTGACGCTGCTTGACGATGCCCAACTGGCCCAGCGCATCACCGCTGGCGCCCGCCAGGGCCTCAGGGCTGGGAAACAAGCGGGTCAGCGAGGCAAACGGCGTGTCCACCGGCGTACCAAAACGCTCCACCAGGCGCACGGCCAGGGTGCGGGCGGCGGCCACGGTGATTTGCTGGCCCAGCACGGCGCGCACCGCCAGCTCAAAGCCGTCCAGCGTGCCGGGCACCCGCAGGCCGTCGCCGGTGGGGAAGTCGGCGTGCAAGACGGCGTTGATGGCCTGGGGCTCGGCGTCCAGGTCCAGCAGCGCCCGCACGCGGGCCATCACCTGGGGCAGCACCTGGCGCAGCGATTCGCTGATATACAGATCGACCCGGCCCACGGCGTTGGGGGCGGCGCTGAAGCGCGCCTCCAGCCAGCCGGTGTGCAGCGTCTGGCCCGAGCGTATCGACAAGGTCCGGCGCAGGCTTTGGTGCGGATGGGCGGGCGTGGCGTGCAGGGCCACGTCTTCCACCCCCGGAATCTGCCGTGTGGCGAAAAACTGCAGCATGGCGTCCACATCGTAGGGCGGGCGGTAGGCCAGTTTGACGTGGATGCCCTGGCGGGCGACAGCCCCGGCACGCGGCGGGCCCTGGCGGCGCAGCTGCGTCGGGTTCAGCGCATAGTGCGCGGCAAAGGCGGCGTTGAAGCGGCGCAGACTGGCAAAGCCACTCAGGGCTGCCACCTCGGTCACGCTCAGCGGGGTGTCGGTCAGCAATTGCTTGGCGCACAGCAGGCGCTGCGTTTGCAGGTACTGCAACGGCGACACCCCCAGGTGCGCCTCGAAAATGCGCCGCACATGGCGGTCGCTCACGCCCAGGCGCCGGGCCAGTTGCCGCACGCTGGGTGGGGTCTCGCACCAGGTGTGGGGGTGGTCCAGCAGTTGGGCGGCCTGCGCGGCCAGGATGCGGGAGGCATCCTGCATGGACCAGGCTGGGCTGTCCAGTGCCTGGCCCGGAGTGGGGGTCCAAAGCGGGGTGTGGGGCGCCAACTCGGGGCGGCAGCGCAGGCAGGGCCGAAACCCGGCCTGTTCGGCCTGCGCCGCATGGTGAAAGAAGCGACAGTTTTCGCGCTTGGGGGTGCGCACCCGGCACACCGGTCGGCAGTAAATGCCGGTGGAGGTCACGCCGGTGAAAAAACAGCCGTCAAAGCGTGCGTCCTTGGCCACCACGGCCAGGTAGCGGGCGTCGTCCGGGGGCGGGGGAGGGTGCGCAGTCATGGGGTGAATGCTACGCCGATACCGGCCTTGGGCTGGCCGTTTCCGGACCTGTCATTGCGCGGGTGCTTGTGCGTCGGTTCGCACCGCTTTGGACCAGGCCGCCGCGGCCCGGCCTGGCTGACATCACCCTGCGCTGTCCGGGTCCAAAGTCTCTGTCGCCAAGCCGCTGGGCACGAATTCAACGCCATGTTCGCTCAGGTAGTCACGGATCAGCCGCCGCACCACCTGCGAGGGCGTCAGGTCCTGGCGTGCGCACAGCGTCTCAAAAGACTTCTTCTTGGCGGGGTCGATCAGTACCGTCAGGCGTGCTGTTTTGAGTTCCATGGGGACTTGGTGCGAAAGGGGTTCTTATTTTAAAGGGGCCGACAAATGTGCATGAACCCCATGAACATGGTAATGCCATTATCATTGTATGTGTCATGGATTGGTCTACAGTGGCCACTGCCAGAAAGACGGGAACCCATGTCTGCTCAAGAAACTTCGCCCAACAAGTCCCACGTCAAGCCGGTCATTTATGAAACATTGACCAGCAAGTCGCTGTTCTTTTCGACCCGCGATGTGCAAAGCCGCATGCACCTCCTGAAGCCCTACGAGCTGCAGTTCGAGTACACCAAAATCATGATGGGTTTTCTGCTGCACAACCCGCGGCCGCGCAGCCTGGCCATGGTCGGGCTGGGCGGTGGCTCGCTTGCCAAGTTTTGCCACCGCTTTCTCCCCCACACGGAGATCACCGTCATCGAAATCAACCCGCATGTGCTGGCCCACCGCAACGATTTTGCGGTGCCTCCGGACGACCACCGCTTCACCGTCCGGCTGGCGGACGCGGCCGATTTTGTGCGGGAAACCGAGGAAAAATTCGACGTGGTGCTGGCCGACGGATTCGACATCGATGGCCTGCCCGAGGCCTTGAGTTCACCGCAGTTTTACGACGATTGCTACCAGGTGCTGCACCCGGGCGGTGTCTTTGTCGCCAACTTGCATGGGTGCAATGAGTTCGTCAACGTGTTTCTGGACCGCATCCAGGCCAGTTTTCAGGGCTCTTTGCTGGCGGTGAATGACCCCGGCGCCTCCAACCGCCTGGCGTTTGCCGTGAAAGACGATGCGCATGCGCTGCGCGCGCTGGCGGGAATCCGGTGCCCGCCAGGGTTTGACGCGCTGGCCTGGAAGGAGTTGGTGCCCAGCATGGCGCGTGTTTTTCTGGCTTCCAGGGACCTGGCCCGCAATGGCCATGCTGCCGTGTAGGCGTGGCCCCCTTCCTACCCCAACCCCAAGATGAACTCCCCTCAAAAAGAAGCGCCGGATACCGCCCAGACCCGGCATGTGCCACCGTTCGTTTACGAAGAGGCGGACAGCAAATCCCTGCACTTCGTCATCCACCAGTTGCAAAGCCGCATGCGCACCAGCCGGCCCAATGAGCTGCAGGTGGACTACACCCGCACCATGATGGGGTTTTTGCTGCTCCACCGTCACCCCCGGCACATTGCGATGATTGGACTGGGGGGCGGTAGCCTGGCCAAGTACTGCTACCAGCATCTTCCCCAAACGCGGTTTACCGCCGTGGAGATCAACCCGCATGTGATTGCCCTGCGCAAGGAGTTTTTGATCCCTGACGACTGCGAGCGCTTTACGGTCGTGCAAGCCGATGGTGCGGACTTTGTCCGGCAGGCCAAGGGTGACCTTGATGTGCTGCTGGTGGATGGTTATGACCACCAGGGGCAGCCCGCCCAACTGTGTTCGCTGGCGTTCTACGCATCGTGTCGACAGGCTTTGGCGGCGCAAGGGGTTCTGGTCGTCAACCTGGATGACACCCATCCTTTGTATGAACTGTTTGTAGACCGCCTGGGCCAGGTATTTAAGGGCAACATCGCCGAAGTCGCGGTGAACCAATACGGCAATGTGATTGTGTTTGCCTCGGTGGATCTGACCATTTCCCCCATGGGTTTGCGCAGCGACATTCAAAAACACGGTGCCGACTGGGTGCAATGGAGTCTGGAAAATGCCTGATTTCTTGGACACCCTGCAGCATGTGCGCCCCTTTGTCTGTGCGGACGCCGACTCGGTGTCTTTGTATTTTCACGCCGATGCATTGCAAAGCCGCATGTCCGTGCAACACCCCAACCAGTTGGAGGTGCCGTACACCAAAACCATGATGGGTTTTTTGCTGGTCACGCCCCATCCCGCACACCTCTTGATGATTGGCCTGGGCGGCGGGTCTCTGGCCAAATTTTGCTACCACCATTTGCCCACCACCCGCATCACCGTGGTGGAGATCAACCCGCATGTCATTGCCTTGCGCCAGCAGTTCCAGATCCCCGAGGACGATGCGCGCTTTAGTGTCATTTGTGCGGATGGCGCCGACTTTGTCCGCCGTGCGCGGCAGGCTTTTGATGTGGTGCTGGTCGACGGTTTTGATGTGCAGGGGCAAGCGGCCCAGCTGAGCAGCCGCGCGTTTTACGAAGACTGCTACCGCAGCTTGCTCCCCAAAGGGGTGATGGTGGTGAACACGGACGCCGAGCACGCCCAGCACACCGTGCTGCTGCAGCGCGTGCACAAGACCTACCACGGCAACTTCATCGAAGTGAGTGTGCAAGAGCGCAGCAACCACATTGTCTTTGCGGTGAAGGGTATGCCCATTTCCGCACGGTCGATGAGCCTGAGCTGGACGCTGGCGCAGCACACGGCAGAGGCGCAGGCGCAATTGAAGACGGAATTTCAGCGCATTGTGCAATTGCTGGACGGCCTGGAGCCGCTGGGACAGAGGATTGATCAACGCAATCCCCTGCACCTGCATTGAGCCGCCGCCCGGTGCGCCTTAACGGGGCATCAGGAAAACCGACTTTTCCGACACATGCCCCGGCGTGTCCAGCGATTCGATTTCAAAGTGCATGGCGTGCGAACCCGGTGGCGCTGCGTCGGCCGGGGCCTGCAGCCGCACGGGCAGGGTGCTTTCTTCGGTGGGGGCCACCGCCACCACGGCCTCGGTGGCGATCACCAGTCCGGGCAGGCCCGATACGCTGATTTTGTAGCGCTGGGTCGCTTCGGTGGCATTCATCACCTGCAAGCGGTAGACGTTCTCCACCTTGCCGCCCGGAACCTCGCGCGCCATGACGCCCCGGTCGCGGATGACGTTGACCTTGAACGGCGTGCGCAGCGCCAGGCTGACCACCATGGCCAGCACGATGGAGCCCAGCACGGCGGCGTAAATCAGCACGCGCGGGCGCAGCACATGGCGCAGGATTTGCGACTGCGTCCAGTGCTGGGCCATGGCGTTTTCCGTGCTGTAGCGGATCAGGCCCCGCGCATAGCCCATTTTGTCCATCACCGTGTCGCAGACATCCACACAGGCACCGCAGCCAATGCAATCGTGCTGCAGGCCGTGGCGGATATCGATGCCGGTGGGGCAGACCTGCACGCACAAACTGCAGTCCACGCACGAGCCCAGACTCAGGGCGGTGGGGTCGGCCTGGCGTGCGCGGGCGCCCCGGGGCTCGCCGCGCGCGGTGTCGTAGGTCACGATCAAGGTGTCCTTGTCGAACATGACGCTTTGGAATTGTGCATAGGGGCACATGTGTTTGCAGATCTGCTCGCGCAGGAAGCCGGCATTGCCATAGGTGGCAAAGCCGTAGAACAGGGTCCAGAAGCTTTCCCACGAACCCATGTTCAGTTGCACGAATGCAAGGCCCAGCTCCCGGATGGGGGAGAAGTAGCCCACAAAGGTAAACCCGGTCCACAGCGCCACGGCCAGCCATGCCAGGTGTTTGGCGGTTTTGCGCAGCACCCAGTCGCTGGACAGGGGCTGTGCGTCACGCCGCATCTGGGCCGAGCGACTGCCCTCCATCTGGCGTTCGATCCAGAGAAAAATCTCGGTGTACACCGTTTGCGGACAGGCATACCCACACCACAAGCGCCCGGCCACCGTGGTGAACAGAAACAAGGACAGCGCCGCAATGATCAAAATGCCCGCGAGGTAGACAAAGTCCTGCGGGTACAGCACCAGCCCAAAGACGAAAAAGCGCCGCGCACCCAGGTCGAACAGCACCGCCTGGCGCTGCCCCCACTCCAGCCAGGGCATGCCGTAAAAGACCAGCTGGGTCAGAAAAACCATGCCCCAGCGCCAGTTGGCAAACAGGCCCGAGACACTGCGGGGGTAAATTTTCTGTTGTGCCGCGTACAGAAAACCCTGGGGGTCTTCGGTGGCGGGCACCTGGGTGGGGGCCGGGTCAGCGTCTTGGGGGACGATGGGGATGACTTTGCGGGGTGGGGTGTTTTGCGGGGTCACGGTAGCTCTTTCTGGGGGGCAATGGTAGACCCTGAACCGTGTTCACGCTCGAACTGCGCGCGAAATAGTGCTGCCACCAGGTCCGCCTGGGGCACGATGCAAAGCTGTTCACCTTTGGCGTTGGTGACGGGCAGCGCCGAGATGCGGTGCTGTTGCAGCAGGTCGAGTGCCTGCATTTCGGTGTGCAGGAAAATGCCCGGCAACTCGCCCCGTTCGCTCAGCACCGCATGCAAGTCGGCGCGGCTGACCCCCACCCGTTCACTGGGCGGGCGGTCCGTTGTGGCGTGGTCCGGCGTAGGCTGCACGCGGTGCGGAAAGCTTCGCCCCGCCATCCGGTTGATCAGCAAGGCCAGCAGCAGCAAGAGCAATGAATTCAACAGCACCGGAGAAAGCACAAAGTGGTACCCCATGTCGCTCACGCCGGGGCCGCCCAGCACCGTCGTGATGGCAACCGCGCCGCCGGGTGGATGCAGGCAGCGCAGCGGGTACATCGCGCCAATGGACAGGGCAATGGCTATGGCGGCCGCCAGGTCGGGGTTCTCGATCCATTGTGCGCAACTCACACCAACCAGGCCAGACACCAGGTTCCCCCCGATGAGGGTCCAGGGTTGCGCCATGGGGCTGGCTGGAGCCGCAAACATCAGCAAGGCCGACGCCCCCATGGAGGCGATGAACCAGGGGTTGGCCGTGCCCAGAACCCGGTGGCTCAGCCATTCGGTGATCAGCACCCCCAGGCCCGCGCCTATGCAGGCCACCAGGCGATCACGCCGACTCCCCAAGATGGCCTGGGGCCAGAAACTGCCAAACCGGTTTGCAATATCGTGCATCGTTGCGTTTTCCCTTTTTACCCTCTTGGCCCTTTTTGTCGGGCGTCTCAATGGGTCGCAAATGTATCACAACATGATGTAAATTTATAATTGCAGGGTCGTTCAGAAACCGGGCCCCCCATGAAAACGCCGTTGTCACCCCCACTCCAGAAATCCCAGTACGAAGCGCTCTCGGAGTTTCGCTACCAACTGAGGCGTTTTCTGTATTTCAGCGAGACGGCGGCCAAGGGTGCTGGACTCACGCCCCTGCAATACCTCCTGATGCTGCATGTGCGTGGCTTCCCGGGCCGGGACTGGGCCACGGTCAATGAGTTGGCGGACCGCCTGCAGATGCAACACCACGGCGTGGTGGCGCTGCTGACGCGCTGCGAAGAAGCCGGTTTGGTCAAACGCGTCAAAAGCGAAGTGGACCGGCGCGTGGTGGAAGTGCATCTGCAGCCGCAGGGGGCGGAGCAACTGGAGCGGCTGGCGGCCTTGCACGATGCCGAATTGCGCTCCCTGGGCGAAACCTTTCAGGTGGCGCGCATCACCGCGTTCAACGACACCGACGGGATTGCCAAAAAAGCGCGCGGCAAAAAACACAGTCCCTTCGTTTAGGCCCCCCAAGGACTCCACTGCGCTTGGCCCCCGGCGCAGGTTTGTGCGAACGGCTGCAAAATTGTCCTTGTAATTGCATCATGTCTTGATATATTTAATTCGCCTGATGTGGGTGCATGTCAGTGGGTTTTTTGTTCAACACAGTTGGCCAAATGCGTAATCGGCGTGGTCAAGGAGGATGCTATGAATATGGTGCAAGTCCCCAAAATGGTCTTTTCATTCCATGACGGCTGGGATGAACTGATCCGGCTCCACCCTTCGGTGGCCCGCCTGTTTGCGCTGGTGGTCTTGCCCTTGTCCCTGCTGCCCCCGGCACTGGTGTACTACGCGGGGAGCCGTTATGGCGGTGCCTTTGTGCCGGGCGTCACACCCGCGCAGTGGCATGCCGCAGCGGGTATCTTCTTTGTGGCCGAGTTGCTGACCGTGCCGGTCATGGCATGGCTCATCCACATGGCGTGCCGATTGAATGATGTGGCCACCGACTACCACGCCTGCTTTACCTTGGCGGCCATTGCGCCCGCCCCGCTGTGGTTATCGTCGTTGACGCTGCTGGTGCCCAGCCTGAGCATGGCGGTGCTGGTGGGCGGCTTGGCCCTGTGCTGTTCGATGGGGCTGATCTACCACGGCGTGTACGCGCTGTTTCACATGCGCGACAACTTCAAGGCCCTGCAAATGGCCAGTGTGGTTGCCGGTGCTGGACTGCTCGCCTGGCTGCTGCTTATGCAAATCGTCTTGGTGCACTGAGGGCGTGCGGTAGCACGTCACCCCAGCGCTGCCAGCCTTTGCAGCGTGGCCTGTTGTTCGGCGTCGTCCAAAAAAGTGGTCTGGCGCGCCCTCAAACGCAGGACGGGCAGCGACACCAGGTGGGCTTGCAACCCGGCGCGTACCCAGCGTAAATCGCGCGGCTCGCCGCGTGCCAGTTTGGAAATGGCCGCATCGTTGGGTTCCAGGCAATGGGCCGTCACCGGAGGCTGGTGCAGCGGAATCAGGCGTTGTGCCCAGCCTTGCGGCAGGGTGGGCAGATGCGGCGAGACCGGGTTCAGGTACACGCCATGGTCGCGGTGGTAGGGGCTGCCTTCCCCCAGTTGCGACGACAAATCGAACACCCGTGGTGGATCAACCAAGGTGTAGCAGTCGGCATCAATGGACAGGGTCATGTCCAGGGGAATGGCCTCTACCTGCGCCATGCCCAGCACCGAAAGGCTGCCGATGACCACATAGTCGCGGTGGCCGCAGAGTTGCTGCGCGCTAGCCAGCAAGCGCATGAGGGTGTCAACGTTCATGGCGTATCCGGCAAGGGGCTGTTGGCCGTAAACGGTGAGTTTTGGCGCATGGCGGGCCCCCAGCCTTCGGCATCGCCGCACATCAGCGGCGCCAGCTCAGACAAGGGCAAGGCCAGCCAATGCCGCCACTTCTGAATGTAGTCGGCACTGCACAACTGCTGGCTTTGCCAGCGTTCAAGCTCCTGCTGCGCCAACTGCAGCAAGCGCTGTTGAACTTCAGGCGCTGCGCACAGCAACCGAATGGCTATTTGCTGGTGGCGCATCAGGCGCTGCATTTCACGCTGCTGCTGCGCCTGGCGCGCCATTTTCCGGGGGTTTGGAACCAACTGCGCCGACGCTGGCGACATGACCACGGCAACGGTTTTCTGGTGGCGCTCTATGGCCACCGGACCATGGGCCAACTGGCTGACAAGGGCGCCAAAATTCTGCTTGGCTTGCGAGGCGGTGACGGTATGCATGGGCTTATTTTAGACAAAATACAAATTTTGGACAAAATAAATGGCGTCCATGCGCAGATAAACCGAGGCGGCTTGCCGCCCACTCGGGTAGCATCCGCGCTCCAGGTTGTTACCTGCCCCCCTTTCTTTGACCTTTTACGACAGTCCCCCCTTTGACCGACCTCCCCGACAAAATCCAGGAACCCCGCTTGTGGCGCAGTGACGGCTGGACCGCCCAAGTGATCAAAAACGAAGACGACGACGGCTGGGCCGTGGCCATGACCAAAGACGGCGAGCCCGAGCCCGCCCTGGTCGGGCCATGGACCATGGGCCGCGACAAAAAGAACCCCAAGCCGCTGGACGGCAGCGCCTTCAGCACCCTGGTCAAAACCGCGACCGAGTTTGTGCGCCGCAGCGAGCAGCAGTTGCACGCCTCGCTGCACCAGAGCATCACCGTCACCGCAGGTTCTGCCCGCGTGACGGTGCTGTTGGACATCGTGCCCGATGAAGACAACCCCTACGCCGTGCTGAGCGCGCAGGACGATGGCGGCGAAACATTGGCCAGCGTGCGCGTGGCGGCTTCCTTCAAGCTCAACCGCAGCAGTGCGGTGGCGTGGGTGGAGGGTGGGTTTGGGCGGGTGGGGGCGTGGTCGGGGGCTGTTGTTCAGAAGGCAGTTAAGTAGCGTACGTTTTTTGCGCCTCCACTTGATTTTTACACGGCCTAAATGACGCCTGGCCCTCCACGTTGCCGCTCCCAAATTGACAAATCCAGTTCACGAGGCCTAAGGCCAATCGTACGAGAAATACGTTCAAGGGCGTGTACAACAGCCCCGAATGTTGGCTCGTAGCCCAATACTGAAGCAACAAACTTCTTGACATGAACGTCGGGCTTGACGGTTTCAACGCCCGCTCGCATAAGAAGCCACTGAAATACAGCTGGACCTAATCCCTTCACCCTTCCTTTAAAGTCCCGTTCGTATAGAGCTTGCTCGGCCCAACGTTGAAGCGTCTCCGTGTTAGTCACCCCAACAGATTGAAAATAAGCGACCAGTCCTCTCAACTGTACAAGACGAGTCCAATGCTTGTAACCCCAAAGGGCGAGAGCGGCGTCAATGTTTCCTTGCCGGTCATTTACGTAGCGCGACAAAAACTCTGCAAGGTGAACGATGGACCGAATTTTTTCAGAATGCAGCCGAAGAAAGTGCGCGTGCGCCCGGTCGACAACCTTGTTCTGTAGCTGGTAGTCGAGCACGGTGAGCATGAGATTTGAAATGAACTCCTGAACTGCATAAGTTCCCCTCGGAGGTGGTAGCCCCTTGCACTGCGCCAATAGAAGCGCGTATTCGGCCGCGCTAAGTTCGTCAACAGTGATAGGACATTGATTGATCATGGCAATTGTTCCTGGCAGTTCATTGGACGGCAAATTCCACATGGAGTCTGAACATCTCCGAGACAGGGGATATTCATGCGCAACTATGTTGTACCCATGCAGCTTCAGTTTTGATAATCGACAATCAATGGAAGTGCGACTGCATCCTGATGCAAACCACAGCGCAAAGATTCAAGTCCTAATGGGCCACCCAAGCTCCACCTCAGCGTTCAAGAATTCAGCAACAAATCAGCCACCAGCCCCCGTAAAACAAGCGCAAGCAGCTACAAAATTCGTAGCGAAAGTGACTCCCTTAACAACCCGCAAAGCCACCCCACCCATTCCCCCTTCCAGCCCAGCCGTTTTCCGGTTATCTTTCTCCGAAACTGCACACCAGTCAGCCCATGCCCAATCCCGGTTCTCTCGTTGGAAGTTCCCCCTTTGCAGCCCCACCCGCTTTGCGTGCGGGTGGCACGCTGGGCCGGTTTGAACTGCGCAAGATTTTGGGGCAGGGCGCCCAGTCCACCGTGTGGCTGGCGTTTGACCCGCGCATGGAGCGGGAAGTGGCCCTCAAGGTCATGCGGCCGGGCGCCGGGCCGGACGAACTGGCCATTGCCCAATGGCTGCAGGAAGCCCGCAGCGTCAGCCGGGTCGTGCACCCCCATATCGTGGCGGTGTACGAGGCCGACATCCACGAGCGCTACCCTTACCTGGTGTTTGAGTACGTTGCGGGCCAGACGCTGGACCGGCTGTTGCTGCAGCGCGGCGCGCTGCCGCCGCTGGAGGCGGTGGGGCTGATGATGGATGTGCTGGACGCCATTGCCGTGGCCCATGCGGCGGGCGTGGTGCACCGCGACCTCAAACCGTCCAATGTGCTGGTGGATGCGGCGGGCCACGCCCGGGTGACCGACTTTGGCATTGCCGCGCGCATCACCGGGAGCGCCCCGGCAGGGCAGGGCCGCATCGGCGTCGGCACGGTGGGCTATATGTCGCCCGAGGCCATCCAGGGCGAAGCGCCTTCGGTCGGCATGGACATCTTTTCTGCGGGGGTGGTGCTGGCAGAACTGCTTCTGGGCCAGCCGCTGCTCCAGGAGATCGACCCGCAGCGCACCATGTACCGGGTGTTGCACGAGCCGCTGGGCTTGCCGACAGATGCTGGCGCTGATGTGGACGACGCTTTGCGCGCCATCGTGATGCGGGCCTTGGCCAAAGACCCGGCCCAGCGTTTTGCCAGTGCCCAGGCGTTTGGGGCTGAGCTGCAGCGCTGGGCCAAACCGGCGTCCGGCGCGGGGCAGGGCGTGCCCGCCACCAATGGCACGCTGGAATTCATGCTGCGCCGCATGCGCCACAAGAGCGACTTTCCGGCCCTGTCGGACGCCGTGGTGCGCATCCAGAGCATGGCCAGCTCCGAGACCGAAAGCATCAACAGCGTCACCAACGAAATTTTGAAGGACGTGGCCCTGACCCACAAGCTCTTGCGCCTGGTCAACAGCGCGCACTACGGGCGCGGGGGCAACATCAGCACCGTGTCGCGGGCGGTCAGCCTGGTGGGTTTTGACGGTATCCGCAACATGGCCCTGAGCCTGGTGCTGCTGGAGCACATGCGGGACAAGGCCCATGCGGCCCAGCTCAAGGACGAATTTTTGCGCTCCCTCATGGCCGGTTCCATCGCCGGGGAGCTGTGCCCGGCGGCGCATGAGAGCGAGGAGTCCTTTATCGGGGCCATGTTCCAGAACTTGGGGCGCCTGCTGGTGGAGTTTTATTTTCCCGAAGAAGCCCGCCAGGTGCGCCACCTGGTGCAGGCCAAACACGACGCCTTGACCGAGACCGCGGCCGCCGTCAGCGTGCTGGGCCTGAGCCTGGAGCAGTTGGGGCTGGGCGTGGCCCGCACCTGGGGCCTGCCGCACAGCCTGCTGCGCTGCATGCACAAACCCGAGGGCACGCCGCCGACCCGCACGCCCAAAGACCCCGACGAGCGTATCCGCTGGACCGCGCTGGCGGCCAATGAAATTGCCGACCTGCTGCTGCAGTGCGAGCCCAAGGATCTGAACGCACGCATCACCCAGGTGGCGCGCAAATACGCCCAGGCCATGGGGGCGGGCTCCAATGACTTGCTGGCGTCCACCACGCGTGCGCGCCAAAAGCTGATCGACATGGCCCAGGCGATGGACATCCATGTCACGGCGGGCTCGGTGGGCGCCAAGCTGTTGAGCCTGCCGGACGCCGCTGCAGCGCAGGCCGCGCCGCCCCCCAGCGCCTCCGACGCGCAGCTGCACAGTTTCGAGTTGCAGCCCACCCAACCGGCGCCCAACACCAAGAGCGCCGCGCTGCTCAAAACCACGCGGGTGGCCGAGGTGCTGACGGCGGGCATTCAGGACATCACCAGCGCCATGGTGGAGGATTTCAAGCTCAGCGATGTGCTGCGCATGATTCTGGAAACCATGTACCGCGCCCTGGAGTTTGACCTGATCGTGTTTTGCATGCGCGATGCCAAAACCGACATGATGACCGGCCGCTTTGGCCTGGGCCAGGGCGTGGAGCCCCACGTCAAGACCTTCAAATTTCCGCTGAAGGCGAGCGCCACGGACCTGTTCGCGGCGGTCTGCGCCCATGGTTCCGACACCATGATCAACGACGCCCGAGAGGCCCGCATCGCCCACCGCCTGCCCGAGTGGTACCGCAAAGGCATTAACGCCCCGGCCTTTTTGCTGCTGCCGCTGCAGATCAAAGGCGCCGCCTTCGGCCTGATCTACGCCGACAAAAAAGCCCTGGGCGCCCTGACACTCAACGAGAAGGAACTCAGCCTGCTGCGCACCTTGCGCAATCAGGCGGTGATGGCGTTCAAGCAGTCGGGGTGACTGGGCGGGTTAAAAGCGCGTGGAGGCCGGCTTGGTTTTACAATTTGGTAATTAAATTGTTGATTTGTAAAAATGATTCCTCGCCAAGCCACTACGGTCCTTCTTCAATTGGCAAAAGGTTATCCCATTCTGGCGATCACCGGGCCGCGCCAGGCGGGGAAGACGACCTTGGCGCAGGCCACTTTTCCAGACAAGCGCTATGTGTCCCTGGAGGACCCGGACGAGCGTGCTTTTGCCGACGAAGATCCACGGGGATTTTTGAACCGCTTTCCCGATGGTGCCATTCTGGACGAGGCGCAACGCTGCCCGGCGCTGTTCTCGTACCTGCAAACCCGCGTGGATGCCGAGCGGCGCATGGGGCAGTTCGTGCTCACCGGCTCACAGCAATTGGGTCTGCTTTCGGGTATCACGCAAACGCTGGCAGGCCGGGTGGGCTTGGTCCAGTTGCTGCCATTCTCTCTACAAGAGTTGCAGCAGGGGAATGTGCCCATCGAGGGGCTGAACGATTTGATGTGGCGGGGCATGTACCCCCCCATCCATGACCGCAAGTTGGCACCCGAGCATTGGTTTGCCAACTATGTGATGACTTACCTGGAGCGGGATGTGCGCCAAATCATTGCGGTCCACACGCTGAGCCTGTTCCAGCGCTTCATCAAGCTGTGCGCGGCGCGCTGCGGCCAGTTGCTCAATATGGCGAGTCTGGCGAGTGATTGCGGCGTGTCCCACGGGACCGTCCGTGCCTGGTTGTCCGTGCTGGAGGCGGGTTATGTGGTGTTTTTATTGCAACCGCACCACCAAAACTTTGGCAAGCGCCTGGTCAAAACGCCCAAGTTGTACTTTGTGGACACGGGGCTCGCCGCGTTTTTGCTGGGGATTCGGGACCCGGAGCATCTGTCCATCCATTCGGCACGCGGGGCCTTGTTTGAGAATTTTGTGATCAGCGAACTGCTCAAGCGCCGCTACAACCAAGGGCTGGCATCCAACCTTTATTTTTGGCGCAACAACACCGGTGAGGAGGTGGATGTGGTGATTGAGATGGGCGAAAAATTGATGCCGGTGGAAATCAAGTCCAGCCAGACCTTCACCCCGGATTTCTTGCTGGGGCTCAAGCGCTGGGCCCAATTCGCCGGTGACGCCGCATTGCCGCCCCAACTGGTGTTTGGCGGAGACGAGAACATGAGCCGCAGTGGCGTGGCGGTGCATTCGTGGAGAAGTATTCAGGTGTCAAATTGACCTGTAGCCCTTGCAGAATATGCGAGAGTAGCTATCAAAACAATAGCGAATGTGTTTGGCCCGATAGCGGCCAGAGCTGCTCCGCCAGATCCTCTTCGGTGATGGGTGAACCGCAAGCGCCCTTGCGGCACAATGCACAGCCAACCAACCTGCGGAGCCCGCCATGCCCGACCTTTCACTCGTCATTCAGGAGCCAACGGAAGGCTCCGCACAGCTGATTCTGTTGTGCCACGCCGCCGGGGCCGATGCCGCATCGCTGCTGCCCCTGGGCGAGCGGCTGTGTGAGACCTTTGCGCAGGCCACCATCGTGTCTCTGCAGGCCGATACCCCGGCCGCTACGCCCCAGGGCTTCGAGTGGTTTTCCACGACAGGCCTGAGCGACGAGAACCGTCCGCTGCGGGTTGCGCAAGCCCTGCCCGCACTGCACATGGCCGTGCGCGATTGGCAGGAGCGCAGCGGCGTGTCGGCCGCCGCCACGGCCCTGATTGGCCTGTCGCAGGGCGCGGAAATGGTGCTGGAGGCGTGCAAGTTGCAGCCCATGCTGGCCAGCCGCGTGGTCGCCATGGGCGGACGCTTCACCACGCTGCCGGAGGCTGCGCCGGCCGTCACCACGATCCACTTTTTGCATGGCAAGCAGGACCAGCGCATTCCCTATAGCCACAGCGTGACCGCAGCCCACCATTTGCGAGACCTGGGCAGCGACATCACGGCCGAGGTCGTCCCCTTCGTCGGCCACGAACTGCACCCCGACCTGATCGAACTGGCCATCACAAAGCTCAGCACCCATATCGCACAACATTTGTGGACAGTGGCGCAGGTGGCCGCGCCCAGCAGTGACACGAGTCCGAATGCGTCTGACTGAAGGTTTGTTGGCGGAATCCAATGCCAAAAGTGCCTGTAGCCCCCGCAGAATATGCGCAGGCAGCTACTAAATCAATAGCAAAAGTATTCACTTCGACAGCAGCCGGAGCAGCTCCGCCAAGCTGCCTTGGGTGAACGGCGGCTGTTTGCGCCACCAGCTTGTAGACATACACGCTGGGCGTCTGGCAGATGCGGTGGGTGCCTCTGGGCTGTGTTGTACAGTGCAATTTATTCACAGTACAAATGCTGTATGGGGTAGCGCCAACGAAATAAGGTGTTTGCAATGAGTGAACCAAAAGACCCTTCTGAAGCGCGCGTGGCGCTGTTCCAAAGCCGCGAAATCCGCCGCACCCTGCACAACGACGAATGGTGGTTTGTCATCACCGACATCGTTGCCGCACTGACGGATGCCGCTGATCCGTCGGACTATTGGAAGAAGATGCGCAGGCGCGATCCCGACTTGGGCTTGGACAGCCAAGGGGGGGGACAAATTGACCCCCCCCTTGCATTGCAGTTCGCTACGGCGGGTGGGCGGCAAAAACTCCAGTGCTGGAACACACAGGGCATCTTTCGCTTGATCCAGTCCATTCCTAGCCCCAAGGCTGAGCCCTTCAAGCGCTGGCTGGCCAAGGTGGGCAAAGAACGCCTCGATGAGATTGAAAACCCCGAGCTGGCCATGGGCCGCATGCAGGACCTCTACGAAAAGAAGGGTTACCCCAAGGAGTGGATCGACAAGCGCCTGCGGGGCATTGCGGTGCGCCAGGACCTGACCGACGAGTGGAAGCAGCGCGGGGTGACCAACAGCCAGGAATTTGCCATCCTGACCAACGAAATCATGCAGGGCACTTTTGCGCTGAAGGTGGATGAGTACAAGCAGGTGAAGGCGCTGGTGCGTGAAAACCTGCGCGACCACATGACCGACATAGAGTTGATCCTGACCATGCTGGCCGAGGCGACCACCACCAAGCTGCACCGCGACCGTGATTCCGTCGGCATGGCACCGCTCAAGAAGGATGCCAAAGACGGCGGCGCGGTGGCCGGGCGCACGCGCAAGGACATTGAGAAGCAGACCGGCAAGCCGGTGATCTCCAAGGAAAACTTCAAGCAGTTGACGGTTAAGAAGGCGAAAAAGCTGAAGGGTGATTAAGCGCGAGCCGATGTCACGGTGACCCCAAGTGCTTACTCGGACAGCGGCCGCAGCAACTCCGCCAGATCCCCTTCAGTGAACAGCGGCTGTTTGCGCCCGGTCGCCCCCTGGTACATGCTGTCGGCCAGGGCCGCCTTGCGCTCCTGCAGGGCCAGGATGCGTTCTTCGATGGTGCCCTGGGCCACCAGCTTGTAGACAAACACGCTGTGCGTCTGGCCGATGCGGTGGGCGCGGTCGGTGGCCTGGTTTTCGGCGGCGGGGTTCCACCAGGGGTCGTAGTGGATCACCGTGTCGGCCTGCGGCAGGTTCAGGCCCACGCCGCCGGCTTTCAGGCTGATCAGGAAAATCGGCACCTGGCCGCTGGTGAAGGTCTCGATCACCTCGTCGCGCTTTTGGCTGGCACCGGTGAGCTTGACCCAGCCGATACCGCGTTTTTTCAGCTCAGCCTCAATCAAGGTGAGCATGCTGGTGAACTGCGAGAACAGCAAAATGCGCCGCCCCTCGCTCACCATCTCGGGCAGCAGCTCCATCAGGTGCTCCAGCTTGGCCGAGGTCTTGACCTTTTGCGCGGCGGGCAGTTTCAGCAGGTGTGGGTCGCAGCAGACCTGGCGCAGCTTCAAAAGCGCGTCCAGGATGGTGATTTGCGACTTGGCCAGGCCCTTGGCGTTGAGCGCCTCGCGCACGGTTTTTTCCATGCCGAGGCGGATGGTTTCGTACAGGTCGGCCTGTTTGCCCGACAGCTCCACACGCACCACGGTTTCCACTTTGGGCGGCAATTCAGAGGCCACCAGCTTCTTGGTGCGGCGCAGCATGAAGGGGGTGATGCGGGCGCGCAGCTGGTCCATGCGCTCCGGGTCGCCCTGCTTTTCAATCGGGTTGCGGAAGATGTCCTTGAAACGCTGCTGGCTGCCCAGAAAGCCGGGCATCAAGAAGTGGAACAGGCTCCAGATTTCGCCCAGGTGGTTTTCTATGGGGGTGCCGGACAGGCACAGGCGGTGGCGGGTCTGCAACTGGCCCACCACCTGCGCGGCGTGGGTGCTGGCGTTTTTGATGTTTTGCGCTTCGTCCAGCACCACCAGGTGCCACTGCGCCTCCAGCCAGCGCTCCTTGTCGCGCTGCAGGAGCGAGTAGGGCGCGATCACGATGTCGTGTTCGGCCATGCTGGCGGCCACCTCGTGCCGGTCTTTGCCGTGGATCACCAGGGTGCGCAGTTCGGGGCAAAAGCGCTCGGCCTCTTTGCGCCAGTTGCCCATGAGGCTGACCGGGGCAATGATGAGGGCGGGCTGGGTCAGGCGCCCCGCGTCTTTTTCGACCTGGATGTGGGCCAGGGTTTGCAGGGTTTTGCCCAGGCCCATGTCGTCGGCCAGGATGCCGCCCAGGCCGTATTCGCGCAGAAACTGCAGCCAGTTCAGGCCCTGCTGCTGGTAGGGGCGCAGGCTGGCCTGCACGCTGGGCGGTACCGGCACCTCGGGCAGCGCGGTTTGGCCGCTCAGGCGTTGCACCATCTCGCGCAGATGCTGGGCGCCTTCCCACACCGCGCCTTCGCCCAGGGCGGCGGTGGTGCGCATGGCGTCCAGGCGCGAGAGCTTGAGGCTGTCGCCGGTGAAGTCGTGGGCGCGGTCGCCCACCAGCTCCAGCAGGGCCGCCATCCAGGGCTTGAGGGCGTCGGTGGGCAGGCGGATAAAACCCTTGCTTACGGAGGAGGGCAGGTAGATAAAGGGCGGGATATTCGGCAGGCCGCTCTCGGGGTCTGCTGGGCTGTTGGCCGCCGCGGCGATCAGGTCGGGCAGCCAGGGCAGGATGTTGTGGCGCTGGCCGTTGATCTCCATGCCCAGCGACAGGTCGAACCAGGGCGAGGTGGCTTCGTCCTCGTCCTGCGCTTGCAGTTGCACGTCCAGCGCGTCGGCGTGGGTGATCCAGTCGGTGAGCGCCTCGTCCAGCGTCACCGCAAAACCGCCGTCTTTCAGCACGCTGTAATCGTTGTCGGCCCAGTGCAGCCAGGGCTGCTGGGACTGGTTGCCGGGGATGGCAAACAGGCCCCGGTCACCGGCGCGCAGGCCCAGGTCCATCAGGCGGCTGATGGCGTCGAACTCGGCTTCGGGGTCGCGGTGCAGCAGAAAACGGCCCTGCGCGTCGTCGATCACCACCGCGTTGCCCTGGCCGGCCCACCAGCCCCGGTGGCCCGCGTAGTCAAAACGCAGCACGGCCTGGATCATGCCGATAGAGGGCGCGTCCTCGGGCCGGGTGGGGGAGAGGTGCAGGCAGGGCGTGGGGGTGATGTCCTGCAGCGTGGCGAGCTGCTGCAGCACCGGGGGCATGGGGATCTTGCCCAGGCGCTGCACCAGTTCGGCCTGGTGTTTCTTCAAGGCTTCGGCTTTGAGCGGGGGGGCTTTGAGCAGCACCTCCAACTGGGCTGCCGGGATGCCTTCGGCCACCGCCGGGCCACACAGGCCCTGCCCGGCATCCAGGTACAGCGGGGGCTGGTTCAGGCAGAGTTTGGCGCCCGAGTCGGCCAGTTTGGCGCGCAAAGTCCAACTGGGCTCCGGGGTGTGGGGTTGGGGAACTTCATGCCACTCCCAGCGCAGGGTGTGGGCGGGGCCCCATTGGATCACCGCGCCGGGGTAGCCCTTGCCATCGTCCAGAAACAATCGCCCGGTGCTGGCCGCCTGCTGCAGCGCCAGCAGGCCCACCTGGCCTTGCGGCGCGGCGCTGGCGCTATAGCCGTAGGCGTAGCGGAAATTCTGGGTGTTGGGCATGGCGCGGATCAGCTCCAGCACCTCGTGGTCCACCGCCGTGGCCCGGTCAAACACCGGCTGGCCTTTGTAGGGCGGGGTCTTGATGGCCTTGGGCTTGGCCCAGCCGCCGTTGACCTTGGGGTAGGAGATGAAGGCTTCGATCTGCAGATGCGGCCTGGGGCTGTTGGCGCCGTGCACCGTGAGCAGGTACAGATACTGCTCGGGGCGCTCGTTGGTGCTGCTGCCATAGCTGCCGTAAGGTGTGCGCTGGGTGGGCGCGATTGGGATCAGCCCATTGGCGCGGTCCATCTCTTGCAGCCAGCCCAGGAGCTTGGTTTCGGCTTCGATACGGGCCAGGTCGGCAGCACGGGCCAGCGCGGCCTGGCGGTTGGCCTCGACCTGCTCCGGGGTGGGGGGCGCCTGCCGGGAGGCCGTGCCGCTGCTGCGCGGCGCCGCCCCACCCAGCAATTGCAGGCCCTGGTAGGCGGCCTTGAGCATCAGCGCCACGCCGTGTTTGCAGTCGATGCCCACCGGGCAACCACAATTGCTATCCCAAAAATCCACCGTGCCATCCGGGTTGACGGCCATCTCGATCGACACCTCGTAGGGCTGGCGCTGGCTGCCCTGCACCTCACCCAGCAGCAGCCAGTGGTCGTCCAGCGGGTCAATGTCCAGCGACAGCACCTTCTGGTTGCGGTAGAGCATCAGGCCGCGCGACCAGGCGCCACCGTCGGCCAGTTTTTCCAGCGAACGGGGGTCGAACCAGAGGCCTTTTCCAGGGTGATTTATTTGCATCAAATTGGCCTCTGGCCCTTGTGGATATTGCGTAGACAGCTATTAAAAATATAGCGAAAAAATGGACGATGGGTAAACTGCGAGGCCTTCAGTTCGATGGGCTGATGCGCCACAAAACACCGGCTGGATAAAGAGATGATAGGTAGAGTGTTGATTTAAATGGGTTTTTTGGCTTTTTAAATCTCTTTATCCCCAGCCTCTGGATAAAGAAATAGCGGCGAACCTAGCCTGCGGAAGGTTCATCCCCATGTTCTTCATCAACGGCCAATAGCACGCCCATTTGTGTGTCTGCCTGAGAAGGTCGGCGGTAGGCCGCGTTGCTTCGCACGCGTCCAATGCAACCTGGTAATGGGTGGTGCGAAGCGCTGCATGACATTGCGGCAAAAGTCGTCAAATGCCTCTATGTTTTCTTCCACCCCAAACAGGCGGCTTTCGGGCGGCGTGCCCGGCTTGAGGCCTTTGGCATCGCCCACGCCAATCACCAGTAAGCCGCCATCGCTGTTGGCAAAGGCACAGGTGGCCTCAAGCATGCCTTTTTGTTTGGCACTGATGCGTTTGAACTCCAGAGAGCGACTCTCGGTTGCGGCGAGCAGCGCGGTGATCCGGTCTGCTGCCTGGATGGGGGAGAGGTCAATCACCTGTGAATCTCTTGGATGCTTAGCCAGCGACACCCAAGGCATGCCCCGCCTGCTGGTCGGCGTGGTAGCTGGAGCGCACCATGGCGCCCACGGCGGCGTGTTTGAAGCCCATTTCGTAGGCGCGGGCCTCGAACATCTTGAAGGTGTCGGGGTGCACATAACGTTTGACCGTCAGGTGCGAGGTGCTGGGTGCCAGGTACTGGCCGATGGTCAGCATCTCGATGTGGTGGTCGCGCATGTCCTGCATGACCTGCAGCACCTCTTCGTCGGTTTCGCCCAGGCCCACCATGATGCCGCTCTTGGTGGGCACGCCGGGGTGCTGGGCCTTGAACTTTTTGAGCAGGTTCAGGGAGAACTGGTAGTCGCTGCCGGGGCGGGCTTCTTTGTACAGGCGCGGGGCGGTTTCCAGGTTGTGGTTCATCACATCCGGTGGCGCGGTCTGCAAAATCGCCAGCGCCTTGTCGTCGCGGCCGCGGAAGTCGGGCACCAGCACCTCGATCTGGGTGCCGGGCGAGAGGGTGCGAATCTGGCTGATGCAGTCCACATAGTGCTGGGCGCCGCCGTCGCGCAGGTCGTCGCGGTCCACGCTGGTGATGACCACGTATTTGAGCTTGAGCGCGGCAATGGTCTGGGCCAGCTTGAGCGGTTCGTTCACGTCCAGCGGGTCGGGGCGGCCGTGGCCCACGTCGCAAAACGGGCAGCGCCGGGTGCACTTGTCGCCCATGATCATGAAGGTGGCCGTGCCCTTGCCAAAACACTCGCCGATGTTGGGGCAGCTGGCCTCCTCACACACCGTCACCAGCTTGTTGGCGCGCAGGGTGTCCTTGATTTCGTAAAAACGGGTGCTGGGTGAACCGGCCTTGACGCGGATCCAGTCGGGTTTTTTCAGCATCTCGCCCTGCACCACCTTGACCGGAATGCGCGACAGCTTGGCGGCGGCTTTTTGCTTGGCGCTGGGGTCGTAGTTCTCGGTCGTTTGGGCTTCGCGCACCGTGTTGCTGGGGCTGGCGTCGTGGGGGGTGTGGCTCATGGCGTTAGATAGGTAGCGAGCTTTTGGCTCAGGATGTCGGCGGCCTCGGCCCAGCCAACGGATACCCCGATTGTAGAAAGGTCCACCGTCTGCAGCCTGACATAGCCGCAGGGGTTGATGCGCAAGTAGGGCTCCAGGTCCATGTCCACGTTGAGCGCCACGCCGTGGTAGGTGCAGTTGCGGCTGACCTTGAGGCCCAGCGCGCCGATTTTTCCCAGGCCGGTGAAGTCGGGGGTGGGCTTGGCGTCGGGCCCCAGTTTTTGCGGCCTTTGTTCCAGCGGCGCATGGCCCGTGGGGTCGTCCAGCCGCACATAAATGCCGGGCGCGTTCGCCACCCGGTGGCCGGTCACGCCAAAGTAGGCCAGGGTTTTGATCAGCGCTTCTTCGATGCGAAAGACGTATTCCTTGACGAAATAGCCCGCGCGCTTGAGGTCGATCAGCGGGTAGGCCACCACCTGCCCAGGGCCATGGTAGGTGACCTGGCCGCCCCGGTTGGTCTGCACCACCGGGATGTCGCCCGGCATGAAAATATGCTCCGCCTTGCCCGCCAGGCCTTGGGTGTAGACCGGTGGATGCTCACAAATCCATAGCTGGTCACGCACATCCGGTATGCCGGGAAGGCTTCTTTGGGCCGTGAATTCCTGCATGGCGGCGTAGGTGGGCGCGTAGTCCACGCGGCCGAGGTGATGGATGTCTAGGGTCATGTGAACAGGGTGTCGAGTTGACCGGACATTCCTACGCCGGCGCGGTCTTTGACAATCTGCCCAAACAGGCAGCGGCCTTCGGTCTTGCGTGCCCATAGTTCACCCACCTGTCGCTTTTCAATCTCATACGGATCATTCACCAAGTGGGCACCCTTGTATTCGACCACTGCCACACGCCCGTCTACCAATTCCGCCACAAAGTCTGGGAAGAAGCGACCTCTGGAGGTTGCCAAAGCAAAGCCACAGGGTGCTGTGGTCAGGTTGCGAACCCAGTGCCTGACCTTGGCATGGCTGTCGATCAATTGGGCGCAGAGAAATTCCTCGCCACCGTCTTTCAAATCCGCCTGCACCGGGAAAAAATGCTTGGGAAATTCGTAGCGCCCCGTGTAGCGCGATCCGGCGGGCACCGGGTAGCGATTGGCCTCAAACACCAGCGGGCGACTCCAATCGGGAGCAATCTCCCATGCTTCCTCCAGCACCAATTGCCGGAACTGCGTTTTGGCCGCTTTGTCTTTTAAGTCGCCCACCCGTGCTTCAATGTCTTGCGCCAGTTTGAAGCGAGCCTTGGCCAGTGTCACCAACGGTATGCCTCGCTCGTGGACCAAGTGGTTGACCACGGCGGAAAAATAATTGGTGCGCTGTCCCAGAGTGAACTCCGGCAGCTTTTGAAACAGCGATTGGTCCAGCCAGCGCACCAAATCGTCTGCGGTGATGGTGCTGGAGCCATAGTCAAAGGCGATCTGGTTGGCATCTGCGGCGCGCAGCTTGACATGCGAGTCCTTGAGGTAAATCTCAAAGGTGTTGGATTGTTCCACCACCTGAAACCCGGGCAACTGCACAGCTTCGGGGGTCAGCAAATCCAGCTCCACCGCTTCCAGCACGGCTTCGCGCTCCAGTGGCCAGAGTTGGCCTTGGTGTGTGCTTCGGTAGCCCAGCGTAGGAATGGGCGCGAAGCGCTCACCGCGTGATGCAGGGGCGTTTTGGGCGGCCACCAGCGCGTTGTGTTGTGCCACCTTGGCCTGCACTTCGCTCTGTTTCTTGGATCCGCGCACCTGGGCGACGAGTTGCGATTCCACTTCTGGGTTAATGTGCCCGGTCACCACCAGAGTCTGCTCCCCGCCCACTTGCATGAGTTCAACGCCGGGCGCCGCCAGCAACGCGGGCGGCAATGATGTTGCTATGAAATTGGTAGCTACCTGCGCAGGTAATACGGGAGCTGGAGGCTTATTTGAATCAAAACCATCGAACAGCGGCAGGCTAGTCTGCTGTACCACCATGGACGCCACATCCAACGCCTCAAAGCCCATGTTGTTGATCAACCGGTCAGCCAACTCATGGGCCGCAGTGGAAAACCGTGCCTCACATACATGTGCGTATGCCCGGTTGAGTGCGGCCCGCCCACGTTGGCTGGCGTAGGGCATGCGCAGTACGCGCCCCAGCAACTGCTCCACCGCCGTGGCGCTGGACAATTTTTGCAGGGAACACAGCACATAGGCAAAGGGGCAGTCCCAGCCCTCGCGCAAGGCTTGCACCGTGATGACGTAGCGCACCGGGCAATCGCGTGCGGCCAGGTCCAACCCCTCCAACTCGCGGGTGTCGCCCGTGGCCACCTTGATGTGCTCTTTGGGGATGTGCAGCTCGTCTTCCAGATGCTTGCGCAGTGCGGCGGGTGGCACTTCGTCATTCTCGTTTTGTGCCTGAAACAGCACAATGGGCCGCACATAGCCGTGGCCGTCCGCCTCATCCTTGAGTGCTTCACCTTCCAGCGCCCGCTGTGTCTGTACGGCGGCAAATACCGCCTGCTGCCAGCCCTGCGGGTGCTCGGCCAGCGCAATCGGCAGCTTGATCATGTTGGTCGCCGCCAGCTCTTGCGCGCTGACGTGGTACAGCACATTGGTTTTGGTCGGTATTGGCGTGGCCGTCAACTCCAGAATGGCGCTCGGGTTCAGGCGCTTGAGCGCGGTAAAGCTTTTGTCGGTCTTGGTGTTGTGGGCCTCGTCCACGATGACCAGCGGCTCATGCAAGGCCAGCCAGTTGGTCAGGCTCCAGCGCGGCTGTCCGATAAAGCCACGCAACACACCGGTTTTGTCCGCTGCAGCTTCGTCCGCTGTGACGACGGCATCCGGCAAGTCGTGCAACACCGCCAAGCGTTGCGCATCGCAGCCTTTGAAGTGCCGCTCAAAGCTTTCTGAGAAGCTGTAGACATTGCGCTTGTCGGTGTCGTCAATGCGAAAGCTCTGAATGGTGGCCACCACCACGACGGCGCGCTGGCCCCAGTCGCGTGGGGCAATGTTGGCCAAGTCTTCTAGCACGCACACGCGCAGCTCTGCACCATAACTGGCCTCTAGCGCATCGCGGTAGGGGTGACCGGTGGTTTGCAAGGCCTTGAGTGTCTGGCTGCGAATCGTGTCGCTGGGCACCAGCCACACCGTCACCGGTGCATCGGTGGCGCGCCAGTTCTGCGCCAGCACGCTGACGGCATGCGCCGCCATCAGCGTCTTGCCCCCGCCGGTGGGAATGCGCAGGCAAATGCAGGGCACCTCGCCAAACGGGTCGGGGTTGTAGGGGCGCCCCACCTGTTCGCCAAAGGCCAAAACCGGGCCTTTGAGCAGGGCTGAGCGGGCGAATTCACGCAGCGCGTCCAGGGCGGCTTGTTGGTAGGACTTGAGGGCGAGTGTGGTCATTGGTGGGGCTGGGAAGTGTAGAAAAGTGCGGTTAAGTGTGGTTAAGTGCGAATAATTAGCGGTGCGCTAACTTTTCCTAAGTTGTTGATTTGTATTGATGATTTCCATTTGTCACTGCGCTTTTCGGTTAAAAAAGCAGTTTATTAAAAATATTTCTTCGCAGTTAACCGAAAAATCAGGGTTTCAAAAATTCCCATCGGCCGCCTTTACCCTGCTGCGTTGCGGCAATTTTTTTGCCGTCCAGTCCGGTCAGGCGAAGAGATGTCAGTAGATTTTTAACCTTGGCCTGCTTTTGCACGGTGGTGAGAGAGTCTGGCAGCTTGTCAATCAACAGCTCTTTGGCTTCGGCCAGCGAGACCGATTTGAACCGCTTGATGTGCTGCAGGATAAGCGTCTTGTAGTAGTGGTCGTCCAGCCCTTTGTTGCGGGTGTAGTTGGTGCGCGTGTCCGTGGCGTCTGCAATATAGGCACAGACGAAGAAGTTGGGTTTGCGTCCTTCAATCAGCTTGGCCTTGCGTAAAACAGCCGCTTGTTCATCGGCAATCGGGTGCTTTTTCTGCACCCGGTCCAGCCAGATCACCTGCTCCAGCGGCAGGTCAGAACGCTCTATGAGCAATCGACTGTAGTTCTCGTCAATTTGCTGACCATAGATGTTGAACAGCGTCTGTGCCGGAGTCGAGCCCTCGTAATCAGGCAGCGGCAGGTAGCGCTTGCGTTGGCTGCTCACCATGTCACGGATACCGTAGCCGCCCTTGTCGATCATGCCGATGTTGTTCATGGCCACGGCCAGCCAGGGGTTGCGGTACACACTGGGCGTGCGTTCGCCGGTGAAGTAGTCCTCGGGCTTTCCGTCTACAAAGCCTCCCAGATTGCTCAAGCGCAGTCGCCCTTTTGTCTCCAGCACCACAATGCGCCCGGCCTGCTCGTAGTCTTGGTGCGCCAGGCAGTTGTGCAGGCCTTCCAGAATGACCTGCATGTCGTAGCGGGGCAGCTCAATCGCCAGCAACTCGGTGGCGGGGAACAGTTTGATGTTGGGGTTGCGAATGTGTTGGCCCACCTCGGTCGTGGTCAGTACAAAAGGGGGGCCGAAGTGTTTGGCAATACGCTCGTCGGGCACTTTCCAGGTGATCTCGGCGGTGCTGTTGGGCAGCAGCCCCACGCTTTGCGGTGTGCCCAGCAAGAGCAGGGCCGTGCGGGTGATGTGCCCGTGCAAAGTGATCTTGGCCTTGTCCAGAAATTCCTCGGTGCTCCACAACGGTATTTCCACCGCCCAGCGCTCTTGCTGGTGCTTGGCGGCAAATTTTTCACGCGCCTTGGCAATTGCAGCGGAGTCCAGATCCGCGAGGGTGGCGCGGGGCACCCGTTCTGCGCTCCAGTCCAGGCCCGCAATGAGTTCCGTCAGAATCCCGCGCAGCCGGTCCGGGCGCAACTCCACCAGGCTGTCGCCGTCGCGTTGCCATGCTTTGTCATGGGCCTGCACGGGCTGTCGGGGCGCGTGGCGTGGTACATGGACCAGCCAGACGATGGCTTTGGTGTCGCTGGCCTGCAGCGCTTCAACCCGCAGTCCCACGGACGGCAGGCCGGGTGTTTTGCCCAGAATGCGGTGGAGAATGTTTTCCGGTGTGTAGTCCGCAAAGTCCTGTATGCCGGTGACTGCCAGCGTTTTGTCTTTTACCCCGATGACGATACAGCCGCCCTCCATATTGGCCAGCGCCGAGACATAAGAAACCAGGTCGTCGCCCTTGCGGCCGGAAATATTGGACTTCAGGCTGGCCCATTCCTTCCACTCATGGCGTGCGTCTTCTTTGGGAAACCGCGTTTTGATGAACGCTTGCAACTCTTGGGCTGTCATGTTGCTAACCATGGTCACCGCGCCTTCACGTCATAGGGTATGTGTTTGAAGGTCACATTCGCCAGCTTCAACCGGGCTGGGCCTAAGCGACAGGCCTCGCCGAAAACCAGCAGTGGGATGGCTGCGCCGTTTTGCGCGGTTGCACCATGCACCTGTGCGTGCAGCGCCAGCAGTGCGTCCAGTACGGCCAGGGTCAGCACATTGCCGCTGGCCGGGCGCTTGTCGCCCAGGATGCCGTTGAACAGCAGATAGGTCGCGAACTGCGGTGTTTTTATATGCGAAATAGGGCTCAAGCCCCCGTCTTCCGTGCGCAGGAAGCTATCAAAAGTATAGTGAGTACCAAGGTAAGGCGTGCCGGTTTTGGCCGCCAGCGGCTCCAGCGCGGTGCCAGTTTCCTGTTGCCAGACAAACGCGGCCAGCGTGGCAAAGCGCACGTCGGGGTGGATGCGGCCTTTGGCGTCAAACACCGGAGCGCCCAGGCGCATGAAGCGAAAACCGCCGCCGTTCCATGCGCCACCATCGGCAAAGAGCGTATCTGCGCCGCTTGCGGCTGGCCCCCAGCCCACGGCCTTGCTGATGCCGCCCTGTTCACCGTCCAGCACTTTTTGCAGGCGCGGCAGGCAGTGGGTGGCGGCGTGTTCGCCCATCTCGATACCAATCCAGCGGCGGCCCATTTTGTGGGCGACTGCGGCGGTGGTGCCGGAACCGAGGAAGCTGTCGAGGACGAGGTCACCGGGGTTGGTGGCGAGTTCAAGAACGCGCAGGATGAGGCGTTCAGGCTTGGGTGTGGAGAAGATTCCACCGGCGGATTCGCCTAATAGTTCCTTGGCTTCGCGCGTTGCCTCCCTGTTATCTCCAGCTTCTTCGTAAGGCCACCAGGTCCAGGGCACAACTGTCTGAGCAGACTCGTGCCAAAACTTCTTTCGCTGGGCCATCCCATTTCCGTCCCGACCAAAGTAGACACGCCCATCGGCCAGCAACTCCTCGTACTTCTCCCTCGTTGTGCTCCAGCATCTTCCCGCTGGTGGCATCAGGACTCGACCACCCGGAGTGTTTATGGGGTAAGTCAGGTTCGGGCGAATATTCGGGGCGTGAAATGGAATTGCTAGCCAATCTCCTCGAGGATCGTTGTCGCGATTTGTATAGGTTGCACGTTGTTTGTCTCCGCTGACTTGTCGGTTCAATCCCATGTGTGTCGAATTGCGGGCATACAAAAGAACATGGTCGTGGGCCTCGGAGACAACTTTTGCGTCATTTCGTCGTGTCAATGTCTTTTGCCATTGGAAGGAGGCCACAAAATTCCCCCGCCCAAACACCTCATCCATCAGCACCTTGAGGTAATGCCCCTCGTTGTCGTCAATCGTGACCCAAATGCTACCGTCCTCGCGCAGCAGCTCGCGCAAGAGTTGCAGGCGCGGCAGCATCATGCTGAGCCACTGGGCGTGCTCCAGGTTGTCGTCGTAATGTTCGAACGCGCTTTTGGTGTTGTAGGGCGGGTCGATGAAGATGCATTTGACCTGCCCCCGGTAAAACGGCAGCAGGGCTTTGAGGGCTTCAAGGTTGTCGCCTTGAATCAGCAGGTTGTCGGTACCTGCGTCCGGCTTGCCATGGGCAGATACCTGCTCCAGCAACCGGTAAGGGACTTGGGCGGCCGTGCTAAAGGCGGATGTGCGGTTGAGCCAGTCAAGGGTGGGCATGCGTAGTCTTACTTCGTGGTGAGTTGGTAGCGGTCTTTCAAGCTAGTGAGTGGGCTTGCGTAGCCCACCAGCCCCAGATGCTGCAGGCACCCCACCACAATGCCGGGGTGAATGTCGATTTCTCGTGCAAAGGCGCGCACACCGCTTGTGGTGAGTGCAATCTGCCCCAGTCGTTTGCGGTCGGAGGGGCTTACCAGTACATCGGCAGCGAACTGGTTGGCCTCTTTTTCTTCTTTGCTTTCCAAGGCTGCGCCCGAACTGGCGTCATCAAGAAACACAGCCCGTTTGGGGTGCTTCAGGATATGCGCCACTTCATGGAAAAAACTGAACCAAAACACATCGCTCCACTTGCCCAGCAGCGAGAGTTGAATGAGCGGACGATCCCCTAACCAGCGCGCCACGCCGCTGACATGCGTCCCGGAAAGAGGCGGCACAAAGAGCAGGATCACCCCTGCCTCGGCGCAAAGCGCTTTCAGGCCCATACCAATCTCTGCCGCTGGGCGGGTGCTGAAGGCGCGCATGGAGGCCATGTTGGACAGCAGCTTCTCCGCGCTGTAGGTTGGCAAGTCAGCTGTTTGCAACACGGTTTGTGCGTCCAGCTCACCTAGCCGCAGCCACGCGGTGATGGCGGCCGTGTTGGTCTGTTTGGCTGGGTTGGCGCGGCGAAAAGCGGCTTGTACCTTTCCGTACTGATCTTGCCAGCCTTCGGGAGACGCGACACCAAAAAAACGCAATGCTGCGTCTACCAAGGTGGTTTTGAATGCGGGGGTGAGGCGACCTGAAGGCAGTTTTCCGATGGCTTGAAGTTGTTTGAGTGGCAGGGATTCAAACCACGCCATGCGGTCGGGCATGCGATTGGCATCGCGCTGGCGGGCCAAAAACTCACGGTATTTGGCCTCACGGGCTAGCCAGAAGTGGGCGGGTGTTCCCAGCACGCGTTCCAGCTCCAAGGCGGTGTCTTCGGTGATCTCTTTGGTGCCCAAAATCATTTCATTGACCGGGTTTAAGGGGCGACCCATGCGCCGGGCAAGTTCGGCTTGGGTAATGCCAAGCTCTTCAATCAGCTCTGCCAGTGTGTCGCCCGGTGGCGACACGTCTTTGGGTTGGTAGTTCAGGTTCAGTTCAGTCATGGTAGTCCACCATCTCAACGATATAAATGCTGTCAATGGCGGACCAGTCAAGGCCGCCGTCTGGTTTGGTAGGCGGGGGATGCTTTTGCGGCATCACAATCAGCCGCATTCCGCCGTGTAGCCGTGCCGAGAACTGACCGGCGCGTTTGTTTTTGAGTTCTTCCCAATGACCGGGCAATTTGCGCATGTCCTCCATGGATTGCGCGGCATCCAGATCGTCGAGGCGATTTTTCAGCTTTTTGGAATTTTCGGGACCGCAGGTTTTGGTAACTTGCTTAAAGTCTTCAAAAAACACTTTGTCTTTCGCAATGAGAAAGTCAATTTCCAAGTTGTTATCCACCCTTAAGATGGATGATTATATGAAGTATTGCTATTGCACGGGCTCAGAATACCCGCTTGTCTTTTTTTCATAAGAAGTAGCGCGGCCCATTCTTATGAAAAAAATGGGACTAAAACTTTCGTAAAAATCAGGAAAGTGAAGGCCGACCGCGCCACCTTCACCCTGGCGTGGGTGGACAGTGCACAGACCGTTTTTGTTCCAGGGCCGGTGCGGGTTTGTCCCTAGCCCCCGAAATCCAAAAGTGTATACAGTTTGCCGACTCTGCACCATTTTTGGAGAACAGTGATGACCCACGCCGTCCACCCGGTTGATGAACGACTGCCCACCGGCCAACTCGCCGCCCTCGGTTTGCAGCATGTTTTGGTGATGTATGCGGGCGCCATTGCCGTTCCCTTGATCGTGGGCCGCGCCCTCAAGCTCAGCCCCGAGCAGGTGGCGGCGCTGATCTCGGCGGACCTGTTTTGCTGCGGCATCGTCACCCTGATCCAGTCCCTGGGCGCGACCCAGTGGTTTGGCATCCGGCTTCCGGTGATGATGGGGGTGACCTTTGCTTCGGTCGCGCCCATGGTGGCCATGGCGGGGACCACGCCCGGCGTGGAAGGCGCGCAGCTGATCTTTGGCGCCATCATGGGCGCGGGGGTGGTGTCGATGCTGCTGGCGCCGGTGGTGAGCCGCATGCTGCGTTTCTTTCCGCCGGTGGTCACCGGCACCATCATCACGGTGATTGGCATCAGCCTGATGCGTATTGGTATCAACTGGATTTTTGGCAACCCCTTTGGCCCCACCGCGCCCAGCATCGTGAGCCCGGACAATGCACGTTGGCTGGCGGAGGTGGGGTCCATGGCGAATGCCGCAGTGGCGCCCGCCGCCGGAGCCAGCGCGCCCCTGGCCGCTGTGGTGCCCGCCATCCCCAAGGGGCTGGCGCTGGTGGGCACGGTGCCCAACCCGGCCTATGCGCCGCTGGCCGGTGTGGCTGTGGCCGCCGTGGTGCTGGTGTCGATTTTGCTGATTGCCAAATTCGCCAAGGGCTTTGTCAGCAACATCTCGGTGCTGCTGGGCATTGTGCTGGGCGGGGTGGTGGCCACGGCTGCCGGCATGATGAATTTCGACAAGGTGGCCAAGGCCCACTGGTTTGAACTGGTGCTGCCGTTCCAGTTCGGCATGCCGGTGTTCGATCCGGTCCTGATCGTGACCATGACCTTGGTGATGGTGGTGGTCATGATCGAGTCCACCGGCATGTTTTTGGCGCTGGGCGAGATGACCGAGCACCCGGTGGACCAGGCGGCCCTGTCGCGCGGCCTGCGCACCGACGGGCTGGGCACGTTGATCGGCGGCATGTTCAACACCTTCCCCTACACCAGCTTTTCGCAAAACGTGGGGCTGGTGGGCGTGACCGGGGTGCGTAGCCGTTTTGTCTGCGTGGCCGGGGGCCTCATCCTGATCGTGCTGGGCCTGTTGCCCAAGATGGCGGCGCTGGTGGAGTCGCTGCCCACGGTGGTGCTGGGGGGCGCGGGCCTGGTGATGTTTGGCATGGTGGCGGCCACGGGCATCCGCATTCTGGCCAGTGTGGATTTCAAGGGCAACCGCCACAACGCTTTCATTGTGGCGGTGACCATCGGCATGGGCATGGTTTCGCTGATTGCCCCGAACTTCAAGCAGTGGATGCCGCACGGCCTGCACCCCTTGATCGAGTCGGGCATTTTGCTGGCCTCGCTGAGCGCGGTGCTGCTGAACCTGTTTTTCAACGGCGCCCAGGGTGACAGCGCCCAGGCCGTGCAAGCCGCCAAGCTGGCCGACGCGCACTGACCCGTATCTGGCTTTTTACAACACCACCTTCACCATGGGGTGGGTGGACAGCGTGCGGTACAGCTCGTCGAGCTGTTCGCGGCTGGTGGCGGTGATGGTGATGGTCACGCCCAGGTACTTGCCGCCCTTGCTCTCGCGCAGCTCGATGGTGCTGGCGTCAAAGGCCGGGTCAAATGCGGTGGCGATGACCGAAATGGCGTGCACCAGCCCTTCCACTTTCAGGCCCATGACCTTGATGGGGAACAAAGAGGGGTATTCGATCAGCGATTCCTGGCGGGGAACGCCGGACGCAGCGGGGGAGGGGGGCAGGGGCGGTGTGGACACGGTGGGCAGATGGAAATAAGGCGGTGGGGCAGAGGCTAGGCGCAAGAGTGCGCTATTGCGCCTTGGCGCGCTGGTAGCCTTCATACAGGCTTTGGTAGATGGGGCCGGGTGCGCCGTTTCCAACCGGTTGCCCGTCCAGGGTGGTGATGGCCAGCACCTCTTTGGTCGCGGACGACAAGATCAATTCGTCGGCCTGGCGCACTTCTTCCAAGGCGATGCGGCGCAATTCGAACGGAATGCCCTGGGTGCGGCAGATGTCTTCAATCAATCCGTAGCGCACGCCTTCCAGCGCCAGATGGTCCTTGGGCGAGCCCAGCACACGGCCGTCTTTAACCACCCAGACGTTGCTGGCCGAGGCCTCGCTCAAATAGCCGTCGCGGAACATCACGGTCTCCACCGCGCCGGCGTCAAAGCTGATCTGGCGGGCAAACACCGAACCCAGCAGACTGGTGCTTTTGATGTGGGCTTTTTCCCAGCGGAAGTCGTCGGCGCTGACGCAGGCCACGCCCTGGGCGCGCTGCGCGGGCGTGGGCAGCTTCATGGTGTTGGCCATGGCAAACACGGTGGGGGTGATGTCGGTGGGCATCACATGGTCGCGCATGGCGACGCCGCGGGTGATCTGGATGTAGATGAGTTGGTCGGTGTTTTCGGCCTTCTGGCCCGTGGATAGTGCGTAAGCAGCTACTAATTTAATAGCAATCGTTTTCCACTCGTCGTGCGTGTGGGGCTGGCGGATGCGGGTGGCGGCCAGGCTGCGGTCCAGCCGCGCCATGTGCTGCGCGAAGCAAAACAGGCGCCCGCCATACACCGGCACCACTTCGTACACGCCGTCGCCAAAGATGAAGCCACGGTCCATGACGCTGATCTTGGCGTCGGGCAGTTCGGTGTAGTGGCCGTTGAGATAGCAGGGGAGTCGGGGCAGGGTGTGCATGGGCGGATTATCGCAGCCGCTGCCGGGGCGCGACCAGCGGCACCGTGACGCAAAAATGGGTTCCCTGCCCCTCCAGGCTGCTGACCTCCACCCGCCCGCCCATCAGGTCGCGGACCTGGGTGTACACGATGTACAGCCCCAAGCCGGAGCCGCCTTGGCCGAATTTGGTGGTGTAAAAAGGCTCGAAAAGATGGGGCAACTGGTCGGGGGCCACGCCCTTGCCGTCGTCGCTGAAGGTGAGTTCCAGGGTGGTGGCGTCGCGCAGGGCGGTGCGCAGGCGCATGGTGCCGGTATTGCGTTCGGCAAAAGCGTGCAGCAGGGCATTGCCCACCAAATTGCTCAGCACCTGGCTGATGGCGCCGGGGTAGCTGTCCATCTCGATGCAGTGGTCCAGCTCCAGGGCCAGGTGGTACGGCGTGCCCTGCAGCTTGGGCGCCAGGAAGGACAGGGTGCCGGAGATCACGTCCGTCAGTTCGAAGTGGTGGCGTTCTTCGCTGCCGCCATCGACGGCGACTTGCTTGAAATGCCCGATGCGCTCGGCGGCGCGGGTCAGATTGCGTTCCAGCAGATCGCTGATGTCGGTGGAGCTTTGCAAAAACTGGTCGAGCGCCTTGCGCCCGAGCTGGCCGTCGGCAAACTGTGTCTGGATCAGGCACGCCTCGTGCGCCAGCGCGGTGGCGGCGGTCAAGGCGGTGCCTATGGGGGTGTTGAGCTCGTGGGCGATGCCCGCGACGAGCGAGCCCAGCCCGGCGAGTTGTGCGGTGCGCACCAGCTCTTTTTGTGTGGTTTGCAGGTCGTCCAGGGTCTTGGACAGGTGGGTGTTGGCCTGGGCCAGGTCCACCGTGCGTTCTTTGACGCGCGACTCCAGGTGCTGGTTGAGTTCGCACAGTTCGTTTTTGGCCGCCGTCAGGTCGTGCACCTGTGCCAGCAGCCGCTTGGTCAGGTCGTTGTAGTCATGGCGGGTCAGATGCAGCTGGCGTTCGGTCCGCTCGGCCTTGGCGTCCACTGCAAACAGTTTTTGGGTGGCGAGGTCTGCCATGGCGATGGCGGCCAGCCAGCCCGGCGCCAGCGCGGCGGCCACCGCCACCTGGGCGCTTTCCAGCTGCACATGCCACAGCACCGGCGAAATTTGCGCCAGCTGCATGCCGTGCCCCGGTGTCAGGACGATGCCCTGCATGCGTGCGGCGTAGTCCGGCACCACGGCGGCCAGGGTCGCCAGGTCCGGCACCAGCACCACTACCGGCCCCGACAGCAGATGCCGCTTGCCCAGGTGCACCCGGGTGAAACCCTCCGGCGCGGGCGCCAGGGTGGTCCACATGGGCTGGGCGCTAGTGGCCATCGCACTTGCCCACCAACAGCAGGACATAGGTCATGTTGTGGAACAAGTTGCGCGTGTAGGCGCCCTGGTGGAACAGGGGGCCGATTTCACCCAGGGACGGGAAACCGGCAATGGGCAGGGCGCCGCCAAAGGCGGTTTCGACCATGCCGACCTCGAATTCAATGTCCCCGCCCAGAAGCCATTTGCGTCCCGCGCAACTGATGATCAAGGCCGCGCTGGGCAGAAAACCCGAGGCGGCGGCGCGGGTGGCGATGGAGTGCACTTCCGCGATCAGGTCTTCGGGTTTGGCCAGGCAGACCTGGACGATGTCGCCGTTCTGGATGCCGCCGTGCAGCGTCAGGCCACCGCTATCCGACTGCGAGTTGTAGGCAATCGCCCGCAACTTTTTTTCGCCGGTCTGGCCCGCATTCAGAATGGTCAGCGCCACCGAACCCTGGTCGGAGCGCAAAAAGGGTTTCCCGGTTTCGCGTTCGATAAACGAGGCCGCATCCACCCCGCCGATGCGGCTGACCAATCTGCCTTGGGCTTCGTCCACGGCGCAGGGCGCACCGACGGCCGTAATGGAGTTGCCGATATGGACCTGAAAGGACAGCGGCCCGTCCACGGCCAGCATGACCACGCAGTCCTGCACCATGGCGCGATTGGCAAACAGGCGGCAGTGTTCCATTTTGTCGTTGTCGTCGGCGGCCATGCCGCCAATGACCGGCACGTCGATTTCGTCGCGCACCACCGTCTCGATCCGGCTGGCATCGGTGTTGAAGTCCGAGAGCAAAAAGTAAAACGCGGGTTTGCGGCCCTCCAGCCGGGTGGCCAGTTGGGCCAGTGCACGCCGTACCGCCCCTTCCGGGTCTGCGCCCACCCGGTCACCGGTGGCGACATGCCATTGCACCTTGCCCCCGGAGCACAGGCCCAGCGCGCTGGCGCCGACCTCACTGGTGCGCGCCAGTTCGTGCACGCCGTCGCCGCTGGCGCCTATGACGCGCACCGCGGGGTTGTCCAGGCCGTCATGGAGCCCCTCCATGAACTCGGTCCAGTCCTTGTAGTGGACGGTGGCAAACAGGAAAACGACTTCGGGCCCAATTTCGGACAAGGACTGTCCGAGGAAGAAGGCGGCCCGGTAGGGGTCTACGATGGTGGTGCTGACGGACTTGGTCCGCATGCTCAACTCCTTGTATCCCGACTGCCGGGAACGACGGTACGCCGGTCTAGAAGCTCTCCCAGCTTTCCTCTTCAGCCGCCTTGGGTTTGGATGCAGGGCTGGGGGACTTGACCGGTGCAGACAGGGCCTGCGGCTTGGCCGCAGGGGTGGGTTTCTTCAAGGCCTGGAGGCGCGGGGGGCTGACTGGGCGGGATGCCAATGCCGGTTGGGCGCGCACGCTGGTGTGCGTCAGTCCATGGCCATGCGACAGCTTGAACACGGCCACGGTGCCCACCAGGTCGTGCGCCTGCGACTTCAGCCCACTGGCGGCGGCGGCCATCTGCTCGACCAACGCGGCATTTTGCTGCGTGGTCTGGTCCATCTGGGACACCGCCTCGCCGACCTGGGCCACGCCCAAGGACTGTTCGTTGCTGGCGGCGCTGATTTCTCCCATGATGTCGGTGACGCGGCGGATGCTGCTGACCACCTCGGTCATGGTGACGCCGGCCTGGTCCACCAGTGTGCTGCCGTGTTCGACCCGCTCCACGCTGGCATTGATCAGGCTCTTGATTTCCTTGGCGGCTTCGGCGGAACGCCCTGCCAGGCTGCGCACTTCACTGGCCACCACGGCAAAGCCACGCCCTTGTTCACCGGCGCGGGCGGCCTCCACGGCGGCGTTGAGCGCCAGAATATTGGTCTGGAAGGCAATGCCATCGATCACCTGGATGATGTCGGAAATCTTGCGGGAGGATTCGTTGATGCCTTTCATGGTCTCCACCACCTGCCCCACCACTTCGCCGCCCTTGATGGCCACGGTGCTGGCATTCATGGCCAGCTGGTTGGCTTGGCGCGCACTGTCGGCGTTTTGCTTGACGGTGGAGCTCAGTTCTTCCATGGAGGCGGCGGTTTGTTCCAGCGCGCTGGCCTGTTGTTCGGTGCGTGCCGACAGATCGTGGTTGCCTTGCGCAATTTCGGCGCTGGCGGCAGCCACGCCTTCGGAGCCATGGCGCACATTGGTGACCACCTGGGTCAGGCTGTCCTGCATGGTCTTGAGCTGGGCCATCAGGCTGGCACTGTCGCCCGGCTTGAGCACAACCGGGGTACTGAGGTCGCCCGCCCCCACGCTTTGCGCCAGGCTGGCGGCCTCACCCGGCTCCGCACCGAGTTGGCCAGTGATGGTGCGCACCGTCACCAAGCCAAACAGGCCGGCAAATAACACCCCTCCCAGAATGGAGAAGAGAGAGACGAATTTGATGGTGGCATAGCGGGATGCCGCGTCGGTGAATTCCTGCTTCGCTCCCACCAACTGCAACTGGCTCAGCGCATCAATGCCTTTTTTGACCGGTGCATACAGCGGTGGAATCTTGTTGACCAGGATGTTCTGGCCTTCAATGACGTCGTTGGCGCGTAGTGCGGCCAGCGCGGGTTGCAGCCCGGCTTCGAAGTTTTTGCGGTCTTCGACAAAAATCTTGGCGAGTCTGTCTTCCTCGGTTGAGAGTTTGAGCGCGGTATAGGCCGCCCACACCTTGGTAATGCTCGCCATGTTGGCGTCCACGGTGGCCGTGCTGGAGGCAATGACCTCCGGGGTGGGGGTGATCAAGGCGGCGGAGAGGGCCAACTGGTTGCTCAACAACATGGAGCCAATATCCCCCAGTTGCCCGGCGGGCACGGTGCGGTCTTCGTACACCGTGCGCAGGGCGTCGTTGGTGGCGCTGATGCCATACAGACCCAGGCTGCCAACGACCAGCAGCAGGGCGGACATGACTCCACCCAGCAGCATCAGACGCGTAGAAATTTTCACAAATTTATCTCCAGTAAATATTTGAACCCTGGGCCCCCGGTGGGGGATGGACCAGCACGAGCACGTATGTTTGCAGTGGTCTGCCTTGGAGGGCAGTGGGCTGCATGTCTGGCACATCCTGGGTCAAAAAAACCTGCCAGTCAAGAGGTAAAACGCGGGGTGATTGCAGTGTTTACCCAGGTAGCTGCAAATAGTGCTGGGCCAGTTTTACAAAGGCGGCCACTTCGGGGTCCAGCCCGGTTTCTTGCTGCAAGATCTCACCTACCTGTGTGGCCAAAGAACCGGCCAGGCGGGCATCCAGAAACAGCAGCCGCGAGCGGCGTGCCAGGACGTCTTCTACCTTGATGGCGTATTCGTAGCGGGCGGCAAAACGCACCATGCCTTCGGTCAAGCCCTCGCACAGCACGGTATGGGCGCCCGGCATGCCCAGCACTGCGGGTTGCTCGTCGCCGTAGGAGTGCAAGCCCGGGGGCATGCAGATCGAGCGAATCTGTGCGGCGGGAATGTCGGCGCCAACCAATTTCAAGTGGGTGGTCACCCCCTTATTGCGTTTTTCCAGCAGGGATTTCTCTGCACATGCGTCCAGCACATCTTCGGCCATGGCCCGGTAGGTGGTCCATTTGCCTCCGGTGACCGTGACCAGGCCGCTGCGGCTGACCAGCACCGTATGTTCCCGGCTGATGCCTTTGGTGTTGTCGCCATCGTCGTCCTGCGGTTTGACCAGCGGGCGCAAACCGACCCAGACGCTCTTGACATCGGCACGGGTGGGTGCCTTGCGCAAATAGCGCGCCGATTCGTTCAGGATGAAATCGACCTCTTCCTTGAACGGCAAGGGCTCGCGCGCCAAATCGTTGCGGGGGGTGTCGGTGGTGCCCAGGATGACTTTGCCCAGCCACGGCACGGCAAACAACACCCGGCCATCGGCCGTTTTGGGCACCATCAAGGCGACATCGCCGTTCAAGAATTCCCGGTCCACGACGATGTGGACGCCCTGGCTCGGGGCCACCATGGGTTTGGTGGGGCGTTGGCTCTCAGCGCCATCTTTTTGCCGGAGTTCGTCCACCCATACGCCGGCAGCGTTCACCACGCAGCGTGACTTGACGGGGTATTGCTTGCCGGTCTGGGTGTCTTCACAGACCAGTCCCGCGATTTTTCCGCCTTCATACAGCAGGTCGGCGGCGCGGCAATAGTTCACCAGCAAAGCGCCCCGGGATACGGCGGTGCGGGCCAGCGCCAGTGCGAGCCGCGCGTCGTTGAATTGGCCATCCCAATATTTGACACCGCCTTGCAGTCCTTGTGGCAAGGCCGTGGGCAGCAATCCCAAGGTTTCGTCGCGGTTGAGGAATTCGGTTTTGCCCAGGCCGGCTTTGCCAGCGAGTGCGTCGTACATCTTGAGCCCTATGCCGTAAAAAGGCGTTTCCCACCACTTGTAGGAGGGCATGATGAAGGGCAGGGGTTGCGCCAGATGCGGCGCGTTGTTCAGCAAAGTTGTGCGCTCGTGCAGCGCTTCCCGTACCAGCGAAATATTGCCCTGTGCCAGGTAGCGCACGCCGCCGTGGACCAGCTTGGTGGCCCGGGAGGAGGTGCCCTTGGCAAAATCATGGGACTCCACCAGCACCACTTTGAAGCCCCGCGCAGCGGCGTCCAGAGCCACGCCCAGCCCTGTTGCGCCGCCGCCCACAATGGCGATGTCATAGGTTTGACCTTCCGCCAGTTGGGAGATCAGTTCGTCGCGCCGGGTCATTTGGGGCTGCATTTTGATGGACATAGGTGTAGAGATAAGAAAAAAAGGCCGTGTGGCAGAGGTGCTCACACGGCCGACCTTTAGAGCATTGAAATGTTCAACGAGCTCATTAACGCGTTTTGCCGTTCTTCCATGCGTTGACCAGCGTGTTGTAGCCAATGGTTTCGCCCTTGGGCTTCTCGTTGGCCAACTTGGCCCACGGTGCTGCCTTGTCGCTCAGCCATTTGCTGGGGGCTGACTTTGGGTTGAGCTTGGGTGGGCACACGGCCATGCCAGCGCGTTCCAGACGGCCCATCACGCTGTCCATTTCTTCCGCCAGGTTGTCCATGGCCGCCTGGGGGGTCTTCTCACCCGTCACCGCCACCGCCACGTTTTTCCACCACAGCTGGGCCAGCTTGGGATAGTCAGGCACATTGGTGCCGGTAGGTGTCCAGGCCACACGGGCGGGGCTGCGGTAGAACTCCACCAGACCGCCGAGCTTGGGTGCCATCTGGGTCATGGCGTTGGACTTGATGTCGCTTTCGCGGATCGGTGTCAGGCCCACGGTGGTCTTCTTCAGCGAGGTGGTTTTGGCGGTCACAAACTGTGCGTACAGCCAGGCTGCGGCCACTTTGTCAGCGTCGTGGTCCTTGAAGAAGGTCCACGAGCCCACGTCCTGGTAGCCGTTTTGCATGCCTTGCTTCCAGTAGGGGCCGTTGGGGCCGGGGGCCATGCGCCATTTGGGTGTGCCGTCCGCGTTGACCACGGGCAGGCCGGGTTTGACCATGTCGGCCGTGAAGGCGGTGTACCAGAAGATTTGTTGCGCAATCTGGCCTTGTGCGGGTACGGGGCCGGCTTCACCAAAGGTCATGCCGATGGCTTCCTTGGGCGAGTACTTTTTCATCCAGTCGATGTACTTGGTCAGAGCGTAGACCGCTGCGGGTGAGTTGGTCGCGCCGCCACGGGCCACCGAGGCACCCTGGGGGGTACAACCATCTGCGGAGGCGCGGATGCCCCATTCGTCGATCGGTTTGCCGTTGGGGATGCCGATGTCGGCAGAACCGGCCATGGACAGCCATGCGTCGGTAAAGCGCCAGCCCAGTGAAGGATCCTTTTTGCCGTAGTCCATGTGGCCGTAAATCGGCTTGCCGTCGATGTTCTTCACGTCGTTGGTGAAGAACTCGGCGATGTCTTCATAGGCGCTCCAGTTCAAGGGCACACCCAGGTCGTAGCCGAATTTGGCCTTGAATTTGTCTTTGAGATCCTTGCGGTCGAACAGGTCGGCGCGGAACCAATACAGGTTGGCAAACTGCTGGTCGGGCAACTGGTACAGCTTGCCGTCTGGCGCTGTGGTGAAGCTGGTGCCGATGTAGTCCTTGATATCAATGCCGGGGTTGGTCCACTCCTTGCCCGCACCGCTCATGTAGTCGGTGAGGTTCAGGACCTTGCCGTAACGGTAGTGGGTGCCGATCAGGTCGGAGTCGGTGATCCAGCCGTCATAGATGGATTTGCCCGATTGCATGGAAGTCTGCAGCTTCTCCACCACGTCGCCTTCGCCGATCAGGTCGTGCTTGACCTTGATGCCGGTGATTTCGGCAAATGCCTTGGCCAGCGTTTTGGATTCGTATTCGTGTGTGGTGATGGTCTCCGACACCACAGAAATTTCTTTGACGCCCTTGGCTTGCAATTTTTGGGCTGCGTCGATGAACCATTTCATCTCGGCGGCTTGCTGGGTCTTGGAGAGGGTTGACGGCTGGAATTCGCTATCAATCCATTTCTTGGCAGCGGCTTCGTCAGCCCAACCCTGGCTACCCACGGCACAGGCGACAGCCACTGCCAATACGGAATACCTCAATTTCATTGTCAATCTCCTCAGGTCAAAAAACCCCTGTTTAAAAGGCTGCTGCGGCTCCAGGGGAAAAACAAGCCGCTCCTTGATAAGTGGCCCTCAGCCCTTGCGCATGATGAGGGTGAGTACGGCCATGGAAATCACAAAGCTGATCCAGATGGAGGGTTCCGTTTCCAGTTCCATCCATTCGGCCAGTTTTCCGCTGATGCCCACAAACGCCAGGTTGACGTAGGCGGCTGACAACAAGCCGATGAAGAGCCGGTCCCCGCGGGTCGTCTCCATTGGCAGGAAGCCCCGGCGCAGGCTGGTGGGGGATTTGATTTCCCACATCGTCATGCCAAACAACATGAGCACGATGCAGGTGAAAAATACGGCCACCGGGGTGGTCCAGGCCATCCATTCAAACATCTTGAACTCCTATCAAACGCGTCCCATCGCGAAACCCTTCGCGATGTAATTACGAACAAACCAGATCACGATGGCACCGGGAACAATGGTCAGAACCCCTGCGGCGGCCAGCGTGGCCCAGTCCATGCCGGATGCGGACACCGTGCGGGTCATGGTGGCGGCAATCGGCTTGGCGTTCACACTGGTCAGGGTGCGGGCCAGCAACAATTCCACCCAGCTGAACATGAAGCAGAAGAACGCGGCGACACCGACACCGGCCTTGATCAGGGGCAGGTAAATGGTGACAAAGAACCGGGGGAAGGAGTAGCCGTCGATGTAGGCGGTTTCGTCAATTTCCCTGGGGATGCCACTCATGAAGCCCTCCAGAATCCAGACCGCTAGCGGCACGTTGAACAACAGGTGCACCAGGGCCACCGCAATATGCGTGTCCATCAAGCCCACGGAGGTGTAGAGCTGAAAGAAGGGCAGCAAGAACACCGCTGGGGGCGTCATGCGGTTGGTCAACAGCCAGAAGAACACATGCTTGTCACCCAGGAAGCTGTAGCGGGAAAACGCATACGCTGCGGGCAGGGCCACGGTCAGAGAGATGACGGTATTGATGCCCACATAGATCAGGCTGTTGATGTAGCCGGAGTACCAGGCCGGGTCGGTCAAAATGGTCTTGTAGTTGTCCCAGGTGAAGTGCTCTGGGAACAGGGAGAAGCCCGCCAGGATTTCGTTGTTGGTCTTGAAGGACATGTTGATCATCCAGTAGATGGGCAACAGGGCGAAGACGACATACGCAATCATGAACAGAGAGCGTTTTTGGAATTTGGGCTTAGACATGTGACCCCTCCTTTTCCTGGGTGCCTACGCGTTGCATCCAGTTGTACAAAATAAAACACATCAACAAAATAATCAGGAAGTAAATCAAGGAGAACGCTGCTGCGGGTCCAAGGTCAAATTGCCCCACGGCCTTTTGGGTCAGGAATTGCGACAAGAAGGTGGTGGAGTTGCCTGGGCCTCCGCCGGTCAGCACAAAGGGCTCGGTGTAAATCATGAAGCTGTCCATGAAACGCAAGAGCACTGCAATCATCAGCACGCCGCGCATTTTTGGGAGTTGCACATACCAGAAGACATCCAGCTTGCTGGCGCCGTCGATGCTGGCGGCCTGGTAATAGGCATCCGGTATGGAGCGCAGGCCTGCGTAACCCAGCAATGCCACCAACGGGGTCCAGTGCCATACGTCCATCAGCAGAACCGTGAGCCAGGCATGGACCGGGTTGCCGGTGTAGCTGTAATCAATGCCCAGGCCCAGCAGGGCTGCGCCCATCAAGCCGATATCGGTGCGGCCAAAAATTTGCCAGATGGTGCCCACCACATTCCAGGGGATCAACAGGGACAACGACACGATCACCAGCACTGCCGAGGACCGCCAGCCTTGGGCCGGCATGGCCAGAGCCAGCAAGATCCCCAAAGGAAGTTCCACCGCAAGCACGGAGAAAGAGTAGGTTAGTTGCCGAAACAAGGCGCCGTGTAACTCTTCGTCCCGCATGATCGCGGCGAACCATTCGGTGCCTACAAATACCCGGCGTTCGGGTGAAATGATGTCTTGCACGGAATAGTTGACCACGACCATCAGAGGCAAGATGGCCGAGAATGCAACGCAAATCAGCATGGGCAGAATCAGGAACCAGGCCTTCTGGTTCACCGGTTTGATGGTGGTGCTCATGGCACGATCTCCTCATTCTTGTAAAAACAACTGTGCTCGCCCATGACCTTGAGCCAGACCGAGTCGCCGGGCGCCAGTTGGGCTGCGTCGGACGATAAGCGCGCTTTGAGCGTGGTGCCCGCAAAGACGGCACTCAACATGACGTGGGTTCCGACGTCCTGAACCTGCGACACCTTCATCTCCAGCGCGCCACTGGCATGGGCGGGCGCAAGCGTCACGTACTCCGGCCGAATGCCCAGCTTGATTTCTCCGGCAGGTAGTCGGCGCCCGGATGGCAAGGGCAAGGTCATGCCCGCCAGGTGCATGCCTTCTTGGTCTACATTCCCCGCCAGGAAATTCATGCCGGGGGAACCAATGAAATGTCCGACAAACGTGTGGCTGGGGCGCTCGAACAAATCGGCAGCCGTTCCAACCTGCACGGCGCGGCCGCGCGTCATCACCACCACCTGGTCGGCAAAGGTCAGCGCCTCAACCTGGTCGTGTGTCACGTAAATCAAGGTGAGCTTGAGCTCATGGTGGATCTGCTTGAGCTTGCGGCGCAGTTGCCACTTCAGGTGCGGGTCAATGACGGTGAGCGGCTCATCAAACAAAACCGCCGATACGTCGGGACGCACCAAACCACGGCCCAGGGATATCTTTTGTTTTGCGTCTGCGGCAAGGCCAGCGGCGCGCTGGTTCAACTGGCCACTCATCTCCAGCATCTCGGCAATCTCACCAACACGTTTGTTGATTTGGGCTTGGGGCCACTTGCGGTTGCGCAGGGGAAAGGCCAGGTTTTCCGCCACCGTCATGGTGTCGTAGATCACCGGGAATTGGAAAACCTGGGCGATGTTGCGCTGCTGTGGGGATGCCGTGGTCACATCCTTGCCATCAAACAGTACGCTGCCTTGGGAGGGTGTCACCAGGCCGGACATGATGTTGAGCAGGGTGGTTTTTCCGCAGCCGGACGGCCCCAGCAGGGCGTAGGCTCCGCCGTCGTCAAAGGTCATCTTCAGGGGAAGTAACGCGTAGTCGCTGTCCTGTTGGGGGTCCCGCTTGTAGGCGTGGGCCAGATCGAGTTCAATGCGAGCCATTTCAGCGTCCTCCGCCACGCACCGGGGACAGCACAAGCATCCCCTCGGCGTCAAACACATACACCTGTGCGGGATTGAAATACAAGGTCACCAGCGCACCGAGTTCAAAGTAGTGCACCCCGGTGAGTTGCGCCACCAGTTCGCCGACCAGGGTGTGCACATGCACAAAGGTGTCCGAACCGGAGATCTCGGCCAACTCCACCTTGCCGGGCAAGGCGACATCGCCGTCTTTTGCGTGGATATGCAGGGCGCTGGCACGCATGCCGACGGTCAGTTTGTGGGAGGCATGGGCGGGCAAGTCCAGCTTCAGCAGGGGGCCGCCGTCCAGGTGCACGCCGTCTGGTGCGGACATGGCCGCCAACAAATTCATGGGCGGGTCGCTGAACGCACGCGCCACCCGCAATGACGCAGGCTTGTGAAATACCTCGGCGGTCGGGCCGTATTGCAGCAGTTCACCCGCATCCATCACGGCGGTATAACCGCCCAGCAGCAGTGCTTCGCCAGGCTCCGTGGTGGCATAAATGACGGTGGAGTTACCTGCCGCAAACAGGGCGCCCAATTCGTCGCGCAATTCTTCACGCAGCTTGTAATCCAGGTTCACCAGCGGTTCATCCAGTAGCATTAGAGGCGCGCCTTTGGCCAGCGCGCGGGCCAGTGCCACGCGTTGTTGCTGACCACCGGAGAGCTCCGCAGGGAGGCGGTCCAGGAACATGTCGATATGGAGTTTTTCGGCCAGTTCGCGTACGCGTTGGTCGATGTTCTTTTCACCGCGCAATTTCAGTGGCGAGGCAATGTTGTCGCGGACCTTTAAAGAAGGGTAGTTGATGAACTGTTGGTACACCATGGCCACGTTGCGTTCCCGCACCGCAACGCCAACCACATCCTGTCCATCGACCATCACACGGCCGGCGGATGGTACGTCCAGTCCGGCCATGATGCGCATCAGGCTGGTTTTGCCTGCCTGGGTCGCACCTAACAGTACGGTGACTGCGCCGCTGTGTGGGGCGATGTCCATGTCGTACAGCCACGTTTGTGGTCCCACTTTCTTGTTGATGCCTTCAAGGGTCAACTGCATCACGCCACCTTTTCTTTGGGGTTATGGTCGAAAATTCGAACTCAGCGATTGTTATTCTTTTCTTTTCGTTTTTTATCGGTATTAACCCTAATTTCGTTCGTTTTTATTCGTTTTAAAGTAGCGCACCTCGCCAAAATGAGACAAAGGAACATAAATGAACCGCCATCCTCGATTGCTTGACTTGCTTGCCTTCGTGCAAACCCACGGAACCGTGACGGTGGAACAGCTGGCAGACACGCTGGGCGTCACGCTGCAAACCGTGCGCCGGGATGTGCAGCGTTTGGCGGATGAAGGGGTGCTGGCCCGATTCCATGGGGGGGTGCGCGTGCCAAGCTCCACCATCGAGAACATCGCCCACAAGCAACGGGAGAACCTCCATGCCGAAGGCAAAGTCCGCATTGCCCGTGACGTTGCCGCGGCGGTCCCCAACGATTGCTCTTTGATTCTGAACATCGGCACCACTACGGAGGCCATTGCAAGGGCGCTGCTGGGGCATTCGGGGTTGCGGGTCATCACCAATAATTTGAACGTGGCGACCATCCTGAGTGCCAATGCCAACAGCGAAGTGATTGCGGTGGGGGGCGTCGTGCGGGGGCGTGACCAAGGTATCGTCGGCGAGGCGGCGGTTGATTTCATTCGCCAGTTCAAAGTCGACATTGCCCTCATCGGAATCTCTGGAATCGAGGCCGACGGCACCCTGCGCGACTACGACTACCGAGAAGTCAAGGTGTCACAAACCATCATTGCGCATGCGCGAGAAGTGTGGGTTGCCGCCGATAGCAGCAAATTCAACCGCCCCGCCATGGTGGAGGTGGCCAATCTATCGCAAATAGACCGCTTGTTCACAGACGCCCAGCCTCCAGAGCCTTTCCCGACGCTGCTTTCCGAGGCGCAGGTGCGTTACACCGTGGCCTCGGCCACATGACAGGCGTGCAATTTTTAGTCGTCTTTTTTTGATTCCACTTTCAATTTTTTTTACGGATTTCCCATGACTTACCTGCTTGCCTTGGACCAGGGCACCTCCAGCTCACGCAGCATTGTTTTTGACGCAGAAGGGCATACGGTGGCCCAGTCGCAGCAGGAACTGCCGCAAATTTACCCGCAGCCTGGGTGGGTGGAACATGATCCGCAGGAGATTTGGCGGACCCAGTTGTCCACCGCGCGCGATGCCCTGGCGAAGGCGGGCATCCAGGCCAGCCAGGTGCGGGCCATTGGCATTACCAACCAGCGAGAAACCACCGTGGTCTGGAACCGGGCCACGGGCCTGCCCATTCACCATGCCATCGTGTGGCAAGACCGGCGGGCCGAGCCTACCTGTATCGCTTTGCGGGAGCGTGGCTTGGCAGGCACGATCCAGGCCAAAACCGGTCTGCTGGTGGATGCCTATTTTTCAGGGACCAAGCTCAAATGGCTGCTGGATCACGTTCCGGGTGCACGGCAACAGGCCGAAAACGGCGAGCTGGCCTTTGGCACCGTAGACAGCTGGCTGATATGGCGGCTCACCGGTGGCGCAGTCCACGCCACCGACGTCAGCAATGCCTCCCGGACGATGCTGTTCAATGTGCATACCAACCAATGGGATGCAGAGCTGCTTCAGGCGCTGGATATTCCTGCCAACATGATGCCCGTGGTGAAGCCGTCCAGCGCCCTGTACGGCGAAGTCACCCCGGATTTGTTGGGGCATTCCATTCCCATCGGCGGTGTGGCGGGTGACCAGCAAAGCGCCTTGTTTGGCCAGGCCTGCTTCAAAGCGGGCATGGTGAAAAACACCTACGGCACGGGCTGCTTCATGCTGATGCACACCGGTAACCAATTTCAAACCTCGCACAACGGACTGATCACCACCAGCGCCGCGCAAGCCACGGCGCAGACCGAGTTTGCAATGGAGGGCAGTGTGTTCGTCGGTGGGGCGGTGGTGCAATGGCTGCGCGATGGCTTGCATGCGATCCAGGGAAGCGGGG